>Ga0255753_1000111_pt1 | contig 94104 bp, 56 predicted proteins | sample 041ome_10_FD_179953 | JGI IMG/M metagenome (GOLD analysis project Ga0255753, IMG submission 179953) | Coastal salt marsh microbial communities from the Groves Creek Marsh, Skidaway Island, Georgia - 041412US metaG (version 2) | ecosystem: Environmental > Aquatic > Marine > Intertidal zone > Salt...
TAGCCGAAACGCAACCTATAGTGGACATCTTTAGCGAGCAGAATTGCGCGGAATACTTTGACGTGGATTCACGCGACGTCAATGATAGATGGTGGACCGCCGGAGACGACAGCGATTCATCCTCTTCTTTAGTTAAGGAGCGCACGAAACATTTCTGGCAAGAGTTGAAGAATACCTCGCACGGCTCCGTCGCAGTCGTCTCGCACTCCGATTTCATTCGCAAGTTATTGAGACACATGACAGACGATGCGTGCAAGACTCACGAGGCGAGAGAAACTTTAAAAAACGTACGCGAGCGTAAAATATGCAACGCGGGATGCATTGGTTTAGATGTGATGTTTAATCCACGCACGGGGAACATCGATATTCTCGACTGCGAGTTGTTGTTCGGAACAACCTTCCAAGATAAGAGTTTTTAGAAATTTTTAGACGAATTTTATTTTGCAGCGCACATTTGTAGTTCATAGTTTATTAAAATCGAAAGAATAATTCCTTCAGGCAGATGGCGAAAACCACGTTTGCACCAACGATGGCGACGCCCATCCCTTTCGCAATCGCCATCGCTTTCGTGTTCCCGGATTCACCCTTCAATAACGCGTCTACGTTTCGAAACAAACTCGCGCTCGAAACCGCGCACGCCGCCATGACTGCCACCCACCGTAAAGTTTCCACCGGAAAGATGCACAAAATCGATGCAGGAATATACGACATGATCGAGTAACCGTACAAACACACTAATGCGGTATAACTCGCACTCCGAACGCCCGCATAACACCTTTTAACTAAATACAAAGAAAGAGGAAAGAGAAAGACGTACGCGTACGTCATCGCCGCGCACTGCGTAACTTTAGTCACGTCAAACTTCCACGGCTCTTTCACGCTCACAGAATCAGGGGAAGGAGGAGGAGGGGCGTACGGCATGGCGGGCGGTTCGCCTTCTCCCTCTTCCAACAACTTCCGCATCAGCATCCTCTTCCTACCGCTACTACTACCACTGGACGACGACATGCTCTCCAAATAATCCGCAAAGTTCCCGCCCATCGCCACGACAAACACGAGCGTCGCGCACCCCCAAAACGCGCCGTACAAGTCTGGTTTCTCCTTCACGTCGTCCAGAAATAACTGCCCACCAAGCGCCCCGTACGTGCCTTTCTTGATTCTCCGAACCACGTCCGCGGTGTCCACGTCGAAATACTTCTGGTAATACTTGAAACTGAAAATCCAAAAACCACCACCTCCTCCACTTCCTCCACGAGAAGAAGAAGCGGTAGAAGCGGCGTTGGAAACGACCACTCTCGGCGCGGCTGGCAACGGCGGCACTTTCTCCCTCTGACCTCCTTTAGCGAACACGGACGACGCCGCCGCCGACGACGACGACGAGGTAAAAGCGGCGCCGTTCTCGTTCGCATCCGCAACCCCTCCGGTGGTGGAATACGACAATTCCGTTACGCCCACGGCAACGTTCTCTCTCGCCGCGGACTGCAATAATCTCTCTCGATCGTTGATATCGCGACCGTTCTCGGAGAAATCGTCGTCGTCGTCGTCCACGAGGAACGGGTTGTGGCCGCCACCACCGTCCGCCGCGTTGGACATGTTTCTTTTGTTCTTCTCGTGCGTGTGATATCTTCCCAGAGTTTAAGTTTTGGCGTTTTTTTTTCCGTTGGTTGCCTCTCGAATTTCCCCAGATATCAGACTTGGACACAGATATATATACACATAGAGAGAGAGAAACCGTTCGAACGCCGCGCGTTTTTTGCGTCGATTTGGAGATCCAGACAGAGAGAGAGAGAGATTCATACAAAGAGAAAACACATGGTGAAACTCACGATGATTGCGCGCGTCCTCGACGGTCTCCCTTTAGCCGAAGGATTGGACACCGACGCGTCCATCGATTTAGAATACTACAAACAACAAGCGAAAACGCTGTTTAAAAAGTTGAGCCACGGGCCGGGCGTGCCGCCGTCGAGGATGTCGTACGAGAGTGGGGAGTATTTCATGCACTACGTGATCGAGAGCGGCGTGTGTTATTTGACTCTGTGCGATAGGAATTATCCGAAGAAATTAGCGTATTCGTACTTGGAAGGTGAGAGAGAGAGAACTTCTTTGTGGTTCGAGGAGAGTCGGTTCGACGAGAGCGAGTAACCGTTCGGTGTTTGCTCTCGCTCGTCATTTTGTAGTTTTATTTTTGTTTGTCATGTCGCCTCCGCGGTTTTCATCAAAGTTTGTCGTCCTCGTGCTCACCCGCGTATCTTTTCTCTCTCTCTCTCCGTGCGTTTGCGCGTAAAACAGAACTGCAACGCGAGTTCGCGGATAAACACGGCGCGACTGTCGATTCGGTCGCTCGCCCGTATGCGTTTATTAAATTCGACACGTTCATTCAAAAAACGAAGAAATTGTACTCGGATCAGCGCACGCAGAGGAATTTGGAGAAGTTGAACGAAGATTTGCACGATATTCAGTCGATTATGACGAGGAACATCAACGACGTGTTGGAGCAAGGCGAGCGGTTGGACCGGGTGGAAAACATGAGTGGGAATTTAGCGATGGAGAGTAAAAAATACGCGAAGAAGGCTAAGGATTTGAGCAGGCAGGCGCTGATTCAGAAGTACATGCCGGTGATTGTTTTGGTGGGGTTGTTCATTTGCGTGTATGGATTTCGGAGATTCTTCGCGGCGGCGTGAGTGGCGAACAAGTAGACGAGATTAGGAGTGTATAAATAAGTATTATCATTATTATCATTATTATCATTATTATTTACTGCCGTGCTATCAATCCGTTTTTACGCAACTCTTTTTTTACAGCGCGCGCGCGCAAACTATCATTATTATTATCAATTCAAAACATATTCACGTAGCTCGCTCCAATCGCTCTGTTTACACCAAACTCGTAGCAGGTGTTGTGAACGTACGTTCGCCCGACATCCAAGACTGAATCTGGAAAGTCCTTTTCGTTGACTGCGTTTGGCCACCACTGCGTTTCGACGCAAAAACCCGTGTTTGCGTCGTACATGACGTTATTCTTACCTCTCGTGGTACCATCGAGGAAGTTCCCGGTGTAAAATTGAAATCCCGGAGCGTCCGTGTATACGTCCATGGTTCGTCCACTCGAGGAACTTTCGAACGACGCGCAGTGGGTTAAACTCTCGTCAAATCGAGTTGATGGAATGTTTGCATGTCGCGAGTAATTCGAATCTCCCACCGTAAAGTGTGACTTCGGCCGATTATTCACCGATCTCGAGTAATTGACACCATCGATGCAAAAATTGTGATCGAATCCAAGCGGCAAGCGCATTGGAGGCAACTGCGCGAAGACTAACCTTTTCTCGGAGAAATCAAATGCTTCGTGACATTTGCGGATTTCGCCGGTTGGGATATTTTCGTCGTCTAATACTAAGTACTTTGATACGTTCGGGAACTGAGCCAAGTGGTATCCGACGTCTTCGTTTGAGTCGCACCCGCTCAGATTGAAATACGAATGTTGCGCCAAGCAAATCGGCGTCTTGAAATCCGTCGTCGCTTTGAACTCGCACGTTAATGACGCGTATTTTTCCACGTACAATTCGCACGATGGCGCTTCCAAAAGTGACTCCTTCTTCCTCTCGCGGATTTTCGCGCGCTCAATAATGCGCACTCTATACACGACAGAAATCTTACAGTTCCCCGGGAACCCTTTTTGCTCTAAATCGCCACTCAATACGCTCAATTCCACGTGACTATCGGACACGTCTTTCAACGTCCAACGTTTGACATCTAAGCCTTCAAAACCGCCGTGTAACGTGTGCTTGTCCCCGTCGTTTCGGTCGCATTTATATTCCACACCATCTAACGTATACTTACCATCCTTAATCCTATTCGCGACTCTCCCTACGACGGCGCCAAAGTACGGATGGTCGCTCACTTTCGCGTACTCCTCGACCGAATTAAAACCCAAAACGACATCCTCGATGTCCTCGCTATCTTTACTCGGCACTCTCAGCGCTACTATAGCCGCTCCAAACGTGGAAATATCCACCTCAATCTTCACGTCCTCCTCTTCCTCTTTTTCTTCCTCCTCCTCCTCGTCTTCGCTGCTCGAGTCGCCGTTCTTTTTCTTCGTCGTCATCATCGTCTTCTTCTTCTTCCTGAACAACCCAATCCCACCGCCACTATTACCAATCGTCTTCGCCTGTTCTCTTTTCCTCGCGTCTTCGCGGCTGCTCGCGCGAATGGTGATCATTTCGAACCCTTTCTCGTTCGCGCGTTCCGCGCGTTCTCTTTCTCTCTTTTCGTCTCTCGCCTTTTTTTCGCTCGAGGAAAGAATTTCTTCTTCTTCTCCTTCTTCTTCTTTCCGCTTCTTTCTCGTCGTCGTCGTCGTCGTTTCTTCCTCCTCTCCTTCGTCTTCGCTCTTCGTCTTTTTCTTCTTCTCCTTCTTTTCCTCCTCCTCGTCGTTGTTCTCGTTAGTATTCTTCTTCTTCGGTACAAACGGCAACAACTGCGCCTTCTTAAACACGCGTCCGAAAAACTGTCGCAAAGGCGTCATCACTCGAGGAGCAGCAGCAGCAGCAGCGCCACCAACGATGCGCTCGCGGTTTTGAACGATCAGCGCGCACGTCGTGGAGACGATCGCGACGGTCGGGAGAATCGCGCCTCCTTTCATGGTTTTCGTTCTTCTTCTTCTTCTTCTTCTTCTTCTTCGTTTGAAGGAAAAGCTGAAAGATACTTTTGGGGACATTTTCATTTAGGGTTTAGGGTTTACACACTAGATTGATTACGCGAAGTTCGATGACATCAAAACAAGACAAAAAAACGCCAACCCCGCGCGGCGCGAGAAAGGCGAAAGGCGCAAAATCCGCGGAGAGTCTGTGCGATGCGTGCGCGTCGTGAGTGTTCGTAGTCTCAATTATTAATATCAAACGCGCTCTATGCGTGTGTCTCGCAAGCTGTTTCCCCTCTATATTCTTTTTACTCTCTTTTTTCTACATCTCAAGCGTTGTTGCTTTGAAACGCTTCCCACTGGGCGTCGGGATCGACGTCGGGCAAAATTTCCATGCTCTCGCCTCTCGAGTTTCGTCTCAGATCTGCTTTACTTCCAAACTTTCGTCGGGATTGGAGCTTTTCGCTCGCTTCTCCCGGGCAGTGCGAACAGACCCAGTCTTCGTTCCATTGGCCGAGGTTTTCGCGCAGAGAGCCAGTCATGCCGGAGAATAGACCTTCTTCGTCGGAGTCGTAGTCCTCGGAGTCGGATTGATCGCCCATGACTTCAACTTGGATTAAGCCAGCGGAGTAGGCGGCAACAGCGCCAGAGAGGCGCGCGAGTTGGCGGACCGTGATGTTGTTGATGCGCTCTTCGATGCGTCCGCGGAGTTGTTCGGTGAGGACGAGTGCAATCATGTTGTAAAGCCACGCGGCGGAGGTCCCGCCAATTTCGACGTCGAGTTTACCGACCGCGATGTGAGTCGTGTGAACGCGCAAGGTGAGCACCGGGTCGGTCCCGAGGAACTCGGCGCCGAGGACGTCCTCGACAAACTTGCGATTTTTCTCCAGCTGCGCCTGTCTATCTATTTGTTCGCTTCCGTTCTTCTTGTTTGCGGCTCTGCTACCATTAATATCGCCAGTGTCTCGAACCATGCTGCCATCAAACGACGGTTTCCGAGGTTGAAAATACGCGTGTTGTTCGTGTTCTCGCGCGCCTAATGAGCTTTCGTTCGGAGACTGCGGCGGCGTGTCCTCTGGCGATTCGGGAGGTTCGCCAAACGCGCCTCCGCCGCCAAACGCGCGGTCTAGAGCGCTCGATAGCGCATCGTCCACGGTGGATAAATCGAAACTGTTCTTACTTTCGCCAGCATCTTGGAAAGACGGAGACGAGTCTTGCGGATTCTTACCGCTCGGACTCAAAACCGGAGTCGCAAACTCCGAGTTATTTTCATCCGCCTCTGCAGCCGCCGCCGCTCTCCTCCTCTCTTCTAAACTCGCCTGAAATTTCGCCGTTAATTCGTCTCTCGTGTTTTCATTCTTTACAATTTCCACGCCTTGGTTGACAATCTGCACCAATCTCGGCGTGTTAATGATTATCTCATACGAAATACCAACTCTCGCGCCGTCTACTTTCACCGTGCACAAACCTTCGCCGTCGATGACGCCCCACCCCCTGGGATGTTCGCAGTACGCAAACTCAATTTCTTCCATGTTCGTTTTGATTCCGCGCACTTCCACCGTGGAACGTAAGCCAGTGTTGCTGTTATTATTACTCCGTTCGTTGAATTGATGGTAGCCACCGTCGTACGAATCCTCCTCTTCGTCCTCCTCTTCATCCTCGGAATCGTAATACTCGTGGTGTCCGTTTTCGTCTTGATTGTGATGGTGTGGTTTTCTATGATGCTTTCTAGTGTTGTGCTTCTCACCGTTCACGTGATTGATGACTCGCAAAGCGCCCTTATCGATGGAGAATTCGCTGAAGTGCAAGTTGTCCACGTGATAACAGACGGAGCCAATCGGCGAGTCGTAAATCCCGTCCACGCGAGGCAACTCTAATTTTGATATCAACTCGCAACTCACCTCCACCGCGTTTCTGATCAAACTGTTGAATCCAGGCACGATGTCTTCCTTTAAAAGCTTATTGATTTGCTCGTCGCCTCGTATGTCTCTCCAAATCGATTGTGATTCTTCGCCTAAGGCTTTAAACCTGGAGTTTACGTGGCTTCTCTCATCGCTCGTGCCGTTTGGCCTCATACCACCACCGGGCGTTCTCGGAGAGTTCATCAGCGACCCTCCGTCGCTTCCCATCCCCCCTCTCGGACTACTCAACCCATCTAATCCCATGACGGCGGCCATCGCCGCTTCTTCTTCTCTCTTTCTCTTGTCCTCTTGCAACTTTCTCAACAACTCTCTCACTCTGCCGCTCAATCTATCAACCGTCGCCTTCATGCTCGATACGTTCGAATTCGCGCTCGCTCGACTCCCTAACTTCCCCCATACTTCCTTCCCTAAAACCGTCGCGGCTTCTGCCAACTCTCTTCTATTCTCAGACGTCTCGATTAGCCGTTTCAAATTCGCCGTCGCCTCCGCGAACACCGACGCCGTCTGCGAAGTCGAAGCGCTCTTCGCCGCTAAACTCTCCGCAATCTCCAATACCCGAGACGCTCTCCTCTTCGCCGTTTCGATGTCCTCTTCTTTCCTCAGCGAATTGTCGAACAAATCTTGACTCTTCAACTTCAACTTGGCCGCTAAATCGCTCGTTTCCATCAATTCTATCGCTTTTTGCTTGATTTTTGACTCTGAACTTTCATCGAGCAAATATTCGCTCGCTCTTTCGAGCGTCTGGTCGAAATTTTTAGAGACGCGCTCGTCGTTGGAAAACTCGGCGAGTTTAAGCGTGGCGTGCCGCGTGAACTCTTTCGCCACGGATTTCAGCTCGTCTTTTTTGCCGCCGTCGTCCGCCATTTTCTCTTTTGTGATAAACTTTTGAAGAGAAAGAGAATGTGTTTGCTTATACCCGTTTGGTGCGTCCGAAGTCAAACTTTTCTTCTTCTTCCCGAACAATAACAACAACAACAACAATAAAAGATGTTTATAATCGAAAACCGCGCTCGAATCTCTCTCTATATATATAAAACCACGTCGCTTTGTTCAATCGATGGAATCTGTTTTTCTATATCGACGCCGCTGCTCTGTAGACGCGAGTTTATTCTGATGAAATGTGCGGGGACGTAAAGATAGGGTCGTTTTTCCAAGGTTTAGGGTTTTCAAATCGAAGGGGGGGGAGAAGCGCGCGGAGAACTGAGTTTACCACGCGCGACCTATTATTATATAAATTCACACGTGTATTTTCACACAAACAAACACACTTACAACACGCTATTTTCTTTCTATTTCTCTCTTTCTATTACTTTTCTGTTTTACGCGCGCGGTCCGTCGGAAGCCCCGTCGTCGGCGGCGTCGGCGGCGTTTGCGACGCCGAACAAGTTCAACAACGTTTGGCTCGATTTCATCTTTTGGACGAATTTTTCGTGCAAACCGCTCTCGAAAGTGCGTTTGCTCGATGCCAAAACGCCTCGTTTGTTGACGTAGCCTTCGCTTTTGTTCGAGGCGTCGTAAATGAGTGGTTCGCCGAAAAGGTCGGTTATCTTACCGCCGGAGGCGAGGAGGACGGCTTCGGGCGCGGCGGTGTCCCAAGCGCACGTGCCCATGTGCATCAACGCGCAGTCGGGCGGGTTCGATTGTTTTGAATCGTTTACACTCGTCGTCATCGTTGTCGGAGTTTGCGTTTGTTGAGAACACGTCGAAGGCGAGATTCCGGTCGACACGCGTAGGATTTTGTTCCCGGCGCCTCCGGTGATTAAACGTTCCGGTGCGCTCGGGTAACCGTCTTCTTCGTTTATGCATTCTGTGATTTTCTCAACTGCTGCGCGTAATGCTTTCGATTTACTATCACCGGTAGTGAGAATGAACGAATCGGACGATACTCGCTGCTTTTTCAGCTGCTGTTCTGTCTTCGTCGATACCGTCGATTCGGCTAACGCGGAGGAGGTGGCGGCGGCAGCGGCGGAGCCTCCTAACAGGTCCTCGTTGCACGTTTCCAAAACTCTCACCGTTTCTATTTCCTCTTTATTCTTTTCGTAGCACATCCCGTACACCACCGTGCAAGCTTCAACATCGCTTTCTTTTGTTATTCTCCCTTTTGGAAACGGTATGCCTACAACGCCTACGACCGCTTTTCCCTTGTGCGCGATGCCAATCAAACACTGACAGTTGTGGTACCTTTCTTCTATAAATTCGCGCGTGCCATCAACCGGGTCGCAGAATATGACTAAATCTCCGACTTTGACGTCAACATCTTCCACCTCATTCATCTTGAGAAACTCAAAACAATCCTCTCTCAACGGTTTCTCGTCTTCCCTCGGCTTCGCGTTCGCGTCTCCATCTTCCTCGCCGACGATGTTCAACTGTTCGCCGTAACTGTTCCTCAACGCGCCGATTATCACCGATTGCGCGTTCACGTCCGCTTCAGTCAAAGCACTTCTAGCGTCGTTCTCATCTTTGAGCGTGTGTTCAATCTTCTCGTTGTTGCTTTCGTCCATTCGGTTCCGTTTCGCGACTGTTCTTATTTCTCTGCATCCGCGGACGCACGCGTCCACGCAGTGCTTCGTCAGGCGTTTGAGAGAAATCACGTCCTCCTTGGCGAAACCAGACGGTCCAGGAGAAGACATGATTTTATTCCTTCTTCCTTTCCGCTCGATTCTTCAATCCCCTTCCTCGTCGGCGCTCGTATCAGACGACGACGACGACGACGACGACGACGACGACTTTGGTTGCGAAAAGAGAGAAAACGAGACCGACGCGCTCGCCGATTTCCCAATGTCGCTATTCTTATACAGATCTGATTCAGAGATGGATTTCACGTTGTAGTGCAACGCACCGGCCCAGACGACGATGGCGAGAGATGCGAGGGCGCGAGAGGTGTTGCTTTGAAGCATATACCGCGAGGTGGGGTCGTGCGCTTTAAGTTATGACGTTGTTAATGAATGAACGAGAGAGAGAGAGAAGGTTTTTTTGCTGAGTCACACTTTCTGTCGTAAAAATCAGAAAAATATTCGAGAACAGATGTCCCTCGCGCGCGCGTTTTTTGATGGTAAAACAAAACGAAATCACAAACGACGTCGGTTTGGATGCGCTCGCGTGTCGTGTTGGTCTTCGATGCGTGCGTGCGGTAGGGTTATCGATTTCGAGCACGTGATTATTTACAAAAAAAAACAATCGTCGCGTTTAAAAACATCCGCGCGGCGGGCCGCAACAGGATCTTTTGTTTTTTTCCGCGCTTCCAGCTGCGGTGCTATTGAGTTTACTGCTACTGTTGATGGCACTTCTCTCTCGATTTCGTCGGTTGAGAAACTTTTTCCTTTGCGATTTGGTGAGCGGAACTGGCGTTTCGATGGCGACGTTGTGCGCTTTTAAGGATTCAGGTCTTGGGTAGGCGGTGGATCCCGGCGGGTGGATGCGCATCACATGTTCGGCATTTTCGGGAATGCAATAGATGCATCCATCGTGCGCCAAGAATCCGCCTTGATACTTGTCCTCCATCAAACCTAAGTCGCCGCCAATGAATGAACACTCGCCAGTTTCGGGGTTTATTCTGAGGACGTTCGGCGCGTCGCACGGGACGCCGTATATCATGCCGTCGTTGGCGAGGACGCCGCCTTGCCACTTGTTTCGCAAATTGGGGAGCATCCCTGGGAGACCGAGACCGAGAAATTCTACGAGCGGTTCCTCGATTTCGACAACGGTTTGCTTCTTTTTACTGTTTTTCCGCTCCATGGCGTATGATTGTTCTCGCGCTTTGTTGAAATCGAAAGTTGGTTTGCGGAAACCTTCGCCCGCAGACGGCGATCCGCTCATACTCGCAGCCGGGCTCGAAGGCGCGCTTCTCAAACTTTCTGATTCAGAATCGTATTTGCTGCTATTATCATTATTGTTCTCTTCTGTCATTATTCGCTTTACTTTAACCATCGTTCTCGGGTCGATCCTTAAAACGCACGCGCAATCCGAAGGAATCGCGTATACGCGACCTTCTCTATCTACAGCTCCTCCGCCCCATTTATACCGTCCTTCGTTCATATCTTTCGGGAAGTTCCCACCAATTTGCGTCACTTTTCCGGTTTTACACTCAATCCTTAAGATTTTATCCGCGTGCGACGGGAACCCGTAAATACACTCGTCAATCGGGCAATACGTGCCGCCGTGCCATTTGTAGTCCACCCCTTTCGCAATCTCATGAAGTGCTCCATCGCCATCGAGTAGTTCCACGCGTGGGTTCATCTCGTCTGGAATGACTTTCAGCACTTTATCTGCGCAATATGGAACCCCATAAATATTCCCATCTGATCCGGTGATGCCTCCGTAAAACTTATTGTTTTGCGCGCCCGACATCTTTGAAATCACGTCCTCGCCAACCATACTAATCGCCTTTACTTTTTCCGTCGTGTTTTTCCCGTTTCTCGCTTGCTTCACGTCGACCCTTAAAACTGCTTTCGCGTTGCACGGAATCGCATACAAATTTCCATCTTTCGACTTTGCAATTTGTCCGCCGTGCCACATCCACTTTTCCTCCCACTTCGCTCGATCGTTCACGTCGTGTAAATACAACTCCTCCATCCAATTCGCAATCTCTGGCACCTCGTTATCCTCCTCTCGATTGAAATCCGACCTCAGCACGTTATCGCCCCACGCTGGAAGCGCGAATATCGTCGGTTCGCCGCTCTCCTCGTCCACGCTCGTCACACCTCTCAAATACTTAAACTTTCGGTCGCCTAAATCCGGGCCGACGACGGAGACCTCTCCCGTTTTCGGTTCAACCTTCAATACCCTTCTCGCGTGACTCGGAACGCCGTAAAACGTCGTCTCTTTCGTCTCTCCGTCGATAACCGTGGCTGCGCCGAGCCATTTTCGAGGACCGAGTAATCCGTCCCCGATAAAATCTACCGTTACCTCGTCAACCGCCGCCGCCCCGACGGCGTCTTCTTTCGTAACCACCTCTTTCTCCTCTTCTTCTTTAACTTCTTCTGTCGTATTACTCTTTCCATCGCCCTCGTTCGAAGCCGCGGCATCCGCGGACAACACGCGTTTACTGTTCATCACCGCCGATCGCGCGCGCCGGCGTAAATCGCTCGAATCTCTCTCCTCGCGCGATGAAGACGACGCGTTCATCGTGCCAAAGCCGCCGCTCGTTGTTGTCTTTTTCCCTAATAACGACGCCGAAGAAAACGCGCTGCTGCTCTTTTTGCTGTTGCTCTTTGCGTTCGGGGACGAAAGCACTTGTCGACGACGACTGCTTTTTCTTCTTCTTCTTTCTCCTCCTTTGATGAGAGAACTGTTCGATGAAAGAGTGCGCGCGAGAGAGACAGGGGACGTCGCGTGCATATAAATTGGAAAGAGAGCGCAAGTAAAAATTTGTGGAGGTTTCCAACAACCACATGACAGAGAAAGAAAGAAAACGAAAAAAAAAAGCTCAATGACAGTTTTGGACGGTCCGGGCGCGAGCAAAGTGAACGAACGATGGCGGTACAAGTTACCACCGACTGTGCAAGGTATCTCTGCGCTGCTCGCGTTATTATTTCTCTTCTTCAAGAAAGGCTAATATTTTCGGGTACACCAACGCGGGCGCTCGTTTACCGCACAGGACGTCGTAATGGCTCATGTGGCTCGGAACGGCTTCTCCGTTTGCGTCTACCATATCAGGCGCATCGTTTGCGACTGTTTCTTGGTTGTGCTCTTTCTCTTTGTCGATGTTTTCGTCGCGAACGACCTGAGCGTCGTTGATGGACCCGTCGCCGACGCACACGTATTGACCGTTGACTCTTTTCGCGAAGGCTTTAACTTGCTCCGGAGGGAAGATGGGGTCGGAGTCGGCGGCGATGCAAAGCAAAGGAACGTTACTGTTGGCGAACGCCTCGACGTAGTTGATGACAGGCTTTTGGGTTTCCGACGGATCTTCTTTATATTTGTTTTCGCCAAATATGGTGATTTCCGATGGGCGTTTGGATTCCGTGAAGAAGGTTCGCAAACCTTCGCGCGAGCGCATTCCGCCTGGGGTGAATAACGTGCACATTTGAAGAAGTAAACTTAACGGGACGTTGTCGAACCCGTACACGAGCAGTTTTCGAAGGAACTTTGCGCTCGTAGCTCCCGGGTAACACGTCGTCGCGGAGACTGAATTGTTCCAAAACGCCGACGCTGGATTCGAAACGTCTTCTTGCCTTTTCTCATCCGGTGGGCCCAAGACTCGGGTGAAAAGTTCCGCGGTGCCTACCGATACCGGCTGCAAAGGTAAGTGTATTTTTGGTATCGCCGATGACCCTCCGGTTAAACCTCTCGGTAAATGTCCCGCTAATGCCGCGAATCGAGCGTAAATGGACGGTACCGTCTGAGCGTTCGTCGAAGAGCATTCCAACGAAGACGCTAAAGCGATGACTTTTCGAACAGACCATTCGGGATGCTCTTGTTGACTTCTAGCCGCTACTGCGCACGCTAACATACCACCCATAGAGTGACCAATCAAATCGTACTCAAACGTATCCTTTTTTGCTCGGCCCTCGTTGACGATGACGTTTCGTATGTACGTAAACGCCGTCGGCAAATCATCCAAAACGTACGTATCAAAATCCCATCCGCCGTATACCGTAGGCTTTATTTTCGGCACCGAGACGGATTTCTTCTTCATCTGCGATTTTTTCTTGTTCGATTCGTATTGCTCTTCGTCTTCGATGTCTTCTTCGATCACGAGCCTCGTGTAATTCTCCAACGGCGTCTCGTGATTCCTCGCGTGACCAACCCCTCGAGATTCGCAAATCCAAACTTCTCTGTTTAGTTTTTCCGCAATCAATCTAGGCATAGAGAACCCATCGTTCGCGTCGACGTCAAACGTGTACGCGTTCGACGCGCACCCAGGGATGAATATAACAGGTGGTTTGAGGTAATCCACGTTTGCGCTCGACCTTTTCGGAAGATACCGGAGTAAAGAGACAGACCAATTTTCGTTCGGTATCGGCACGAAATGCATCTCGTCAGCGTCGAGTTCACCCATAGCCACGCGTTCCGCATCCGTGAGCTTATATATCGTCGGTTTCGTTGCGTCTGGATATGCCACAGGAATCTTGCTAATCTCGCTCTTCTTCAACGAACTCGTCGCGTCCGCCACCTGCGCGCCGTCTTTATTCCTACTCAAAACTGCCGCCGCGCTGTTGTTATTCACTTTCACCCGTAAACTCCTCGCCACTTTCCCCGCTTTATACTGCATCGCTTTCGCCACTCGATCCGATTGTCGCACGTTCCGTTTTAGTTTCGTAAACTGTTCGCTCTTGTCGAATTCGTCGTACGATTTCATCAAAGAGTCGAAAATGCCATTCCCGAAGGACGCAGAGGTTGAGGTTGAGGAGGAATTCGACTTTTTATTCTCGAGAGAAGAAGAAGAAGAAGAAGAAGACGCAGCGCCAACGCTCGCGGAACTCCCTCCCCCATCGATGACGGGTTCAAAAACAACTGCATCGACGTCGAGACCATCGCCCACCAAGTCTTCGTCGCTCGCGTTCGATCGCGTCGTCGTCCTCTCGACACCAAATTGCCTTTTCCCTATTAACGACGATGAAAATGATGACGAGGCAAAATGAGAACGATGATGGAAATACGCGCGTTGTTCTCTCTTCGTTCTCCTACCCGTCCCATCTGCCTCCCGCGAGGAACAAGAAGACGAAGACGAAGGTGATGTGATTCCTCTTCGTGGGTTTGCGAACGCGGTGGAGGAGATGCAAAACATATCGAGGCGGGAGCGTTTTGCTCTTTTTTTCTTAACGGTGATGATGCGCGTTTAATTATGAAGCGATTTTTCTTACTTACTAGATTACAACGGGCGATGTGACATCTAAAATAGTATACGTATACATCCACGTCTCACTCTCTGAGCGCGTCTAACCGACTCTGCATGTCGTCGCTCTCGCCTGCAGCTGGCACGGCTCCAGCACCGATCGGTACTTGTTCTTTTTGTTCTTCTTTCTTTGGCTTCGGCGCTTCTTCTGCGGCTTTGACGACTCTCTCCGGCATCGCGCCCGTGACCTCTCCGGCAATCTCTTTCAAAATCGCATCCACCTCTTTATCCGTTTCGTCCTCCTCTTCCGCCGAGAGCGAGTTCATTCCTAGCGTGTCCTCTAAAACGTCCTCGATGACGCCCATTTTGAACATTTCTTTGCTCATCGCGACGACGTCTTTGGACGCGCGACCGACGTTCGCGATGGCGTTCATCGACTGTTTGTTTGTTCGTTCGTTCGTTCGTTCGCGCGACGAGCGCGAGTAGAGAAAAGAAGAGGAAGAAACCGGTCAGAACGCTCGCGAGATAAGAGAGAGAAAGACGGGAAAGAGGATGAATAAAAATCAACTACAAAAAGAACGCCACACACGGCAGCAAAGTCTCCTGGAAAGAACACATCGCTCACCTTCAATATCTCGCTCGATTTCCCTAAACTCCCAACTTGCGTCAACCTTCCCACCGACTCCCCTAATCGCATGCTTATCGAGTTATAGTTCGCCTTCGTCTCGTACAAATTCTCGATCGTCTTCCTCGCTTTGCACACCTGCACGGCCAACACCCTCGCCGAATTGACGTCCGATCGTTTCAAGCACGCTTTAATCTCTCTCGTCGTCTTTGAAAGTTCTCGCTTGATGTCGTTGATTTGCGAATCCAGTCGACGCTGTTCGCTTCTGATGTGCGATTGCCACTTCTTGGCGACTTGTTTCGGGTCCGCGGGTTTGAAGAATTGGATTATTTTGTCCATTGTGCTCTTTTTTTTGGATGCGGCCGCGCAGACGCAGAGACTCTCTCTCTCTCTCTCTCTCTCTCTCTCTCTTTATGATGCGGTATGAAGTGGTGTTCTTGTTTGCAAGTGCGCGCTCTCGTAAATGGAGATTTTCCCCCAAGAGTTCACTTAAAAACACGCGAAAGAGAGAGAGAGACCGAGAGAGAAACATGACGACCGCTTCTTCACCTCTCAACGAGCCGTCGTCGTCCGACGTTCCCAAAAATGCGGAAGCCACTCCTTCCGTTCGCGTGTTATTCTGCGGCGAAGAGTTCATCGGCGGGTTTGAAAGCACGAAACGCGCGGCAGAAGAACAAGACTCGGGGAAAACAACAGTTCGCGTGTCTAACTGTCCGCGCGAACGCGTGAAAGCTTTAATCAGCGAGCACGAGGTCGCGGTCCCGCTGATGACGCGATTCGACGAGGAAATCGTAACCGCCGCGAGCGGTGAAAAGAGCAAGTGTAAGCTGATATTACAATTCGGGGTTGGTTTAGAGGGCGTTTCGATCGATGCGGCGACGAAGAGTGGCATCAAAGTTGGACGGATACGTTCGGATACGAACCCGAACGCGACGAGCACGGCGGAGATGGGCGTTTTTTTGACGCTCGCGGCGCTGAAGAGAGCAAACGAGTGTCAAATGTCGGTGGAAAGTGGGGTTTTGGGATCACCGATGGGAGAGTCTTTGTTCGGGGCGAGCGTTTTGTTCGTCGGATGGGGACGGGTCGCGAAGGCGCAGGCGCGAATGTTTAAATACGGGTTTCGGTGTAAGATTTACGCGCTGAGACGGAAACGAGAGAGGACGAGAGAAGAAAGGGAAGATGATAAAGACGACGACGAATTACTAGACGGTATGTACGAGGGCGATATTTCGGACGTAGATTTAGCGGGTAGATTTCCGAGCGCGCGAAACAACATCGTCGTCATCGCTTGCACGTGTACGCCGGCGAATAGAAAGATGATCGATGAAAAGTTTATAGACGCGTTGAAATTTGGCAAAGAGAAAGTGCCTGGGATCGTAGTTAACGTCGCTCGTGGTGCGTTGGTAGATGAGAAAGCCATGCGTGCGGCGTGCGAGAGTGGGAAGGTGTTGTATTACGCCACGGACGTGTGTTACGAAGAACCAGTGGATTCGCGCGGAGACTTGTTACGCCTTGGAGAGAACGGGAAAAGGGCGCCGAACATCTTCGTCACGCCGCACGTTGGAGGCGTCACCGTGAACTCGTACGAACGAATGGGGAAAATCGTCGCTGAATTTGCTAGAAAACTAGTCGATGGAAAGGAAATCGAAAGCGACGAGTACGTGTCCATCGTAAATTGAATTTTTATATATAGCGCATTTTATACAAGCTTACTTTACTGGTGGTACAACAACGCATGTCCGATGATGCGCAAATAAATATCTTTACTGCTCGTCTCCAATCGCACTTCTCACGTTTGCTTGCAAGTGCGCCGGCATCATTCCGCCTCTTTTGCCCATCAAAAAGCCTTGGCCACCAACTTCTTTGTTTTCGCCCGCACCTTTGTGCTTAATTCTTCGCTTCTCTTTGCGTTTTTTGTGGAACTTGTGTTCGGGACGAACGCGTTGGGACGGCTTTTTCATATCGCCGCCGTTTAATCGCGCGTGAAAATCTGCAACTAAATCTGCAACGTCTAAATCATCTAGATCTTGCACTTCGGAAGTAGCACTCTTCGTCGTTGCCTTTGTCTGCAACTGTAAGAGCGCCTTTTGTGTCTCCTCTGAGATCGCGCCGGCGCCGATGCCGTCGCCCATTTTACCGCTGTATGACTCGTACGGTTTCTCGCAATGCAACAGACGACCTTCGGCGTACATTTTTAACAAATATCGACCGGCTTTACTATCATCGGGACGACCGTGGACGAGTGCCCAACCTCGCGCGGCGCAAAACGCGCGCAAGAGTTCACCCGCGGTGGGTTGTCTGTTTTGGTCCTCGTGTAACGCCGGTTTCGGTAACTGACAGTTCAACGCGAATTCCAAAGCCTTTCGTGGTATGCGTTCGCAAATCTTCGAGACCGGAACGCGAACGTCCGTTAATCTATCGACTGGTAACACGCCCGCGCACACCAGATCCGCTCGCGAAGATGCAAACGATGGGAACACTAAACCGGGCGCATCGGCGAGCGTCAATCGAGGCCCGAGGTCGAGCGTTTGATATCTCTTTGTTTTCCCGGGCGTTGACGATACTCCCGTTTTCTTAGTCCCAATTAACGAGTTCACCGTTGAGGATTTTCCAACGTTCGGGTATCCAACGAATCCGACAACGACGCGATCGCGTCGGTGCTCTGGGAAATCGAGCTGTTCGTCTTGGTACAACGTCGGGTCGTTTCGAGTGACTCTGGCTGACTTCACCGCCAACCGCTCCAATTCGGCGAGAAGTTCGTCGCGGTTGAGCACTCTCGCGCGCGGATCCGTGCTGCCGTTGTTGTTGTTACTATGATTGCTTTGACTAACCGTATTATTTCCGTCGTCTTTTCCTGAAGTCATCGCTCCTTTCGTCGGCGATTGTAAAGTCGCCTTTGTGGCTTGCGTCCATCCGGACATCGCCGACGGCGGTCTGAGTTGTTCCGTCGCCGCAATCGAGCTCTGGTCTTCTTCGTGTTCTCCTTCATTTCTCGACGACGCCGACGACGACGCCCCGCCTTCTTCGTCTGAACTCGAGGCGTTTTCGTATTCCCGCAAGCGAGCTCTTTCCTCCGCCTCTAATCTCGCCAACGCTCTCGTCCTCTTCTCCAAAATTGCATCCTGCTCAATCTTCTCCGTGGCCGCTTTCGCGCTCCAAAACAGATACTTCACCCCCATCTCGTCGAATTTATCCGCCCACGCCGATCGTAATTCCTCGTGCAACAAATCCGCTTTATTCAAAACCATCACGCACTCCTTCCCTTCGTTCAATTCTTTCACGTACCTCTCTAAATCTTCGCACCGATAAAACATCGGATCTCTCGCGTCCACAATCTGCGCCACGCAATCCGCCAGCTCGCACGTCCTCCACAACTGCTTCCAAATCTCCAGATTCTTCTCAAACGGCGTCAACCTCACCTTCTCCGTCTCTTCAATCTCCGCCAGCGTTCTCCGCCACTCCAGAAACGCGTTCTTCTCGTTTTGATCGAGCACGTCCACCGGCGTCTCCTTCGTCCACGCCGGTCGTCGAGGAATCCTCGCCGCGTTTGAATGCCTCAATTTCGCGCTCTCCACCTCCTCCCTCGTCGCCTCGTCTATGTCTTTCATCGCCACGTTGTTGTTACTATTATTATTATTATTCAGGTCTGTGCCTCTCGACTCCCCGCCTTCGCCTCCTCCTCCGCCTCCCAAACTCACCACGATTGGCCCCCCGTACCGTTCTCTCTCCGCCGTGAAATCCCTGTTCGATAACTGCGCCATCGCCATCATCTCCTCCAAATCGTCTCGCTCTAAAACTGACACCAACCCTTCTTTCTTGACGATCTCCGTCGTGTGGTTCGTTGAATTCGAGTAGTTGATGTGCGTCCCGTCTTGTCCGCGAACGGAAGATTTGTGCGCTTTCTTCTCCGCCGCTTTCGCCAGCGAGAGACCCAAACCGGATTGGATTTTCTTCCCGCCGTTTCGAGCGCCTCCCATTTTTTACGCGCGCACTTCTTATTATATATCTCTTCTCTCTGCGACGACGATGTGAACGTGAAACGTGCTTTATTCTCTCTTCTTCTTCTTCTTCTTCTTCTTCTTCTTGTTGTTGCTCGTCCCCGGCTGCTTCTCTCTGAAAATGCGCGCGAAATGCAAGTGGCGGCTTTGGGGAAAAATGGAAAAAAAAGAGAGAAAGAAGAGACTTCACTCTTTTATTTTCCGTCTCCGGGTTTCGCTTTGTTTTCGCACGAACGCGAACGCAGAGATACGCGCGACGCAGACAGAAAGAGAGAGAGAGAGAGAGAAGGAAGGGTCGCGAACACCAGTAGTAGTTTTTGCGGGCTCGTACGCGAAACACGCGCCTTTTGTTTACGTAAAGGTAACAGCAAAGAGAGAGAGAGATCGAGTTTTTGAATTCGGGAAAGAAGAAGAAGTGATAAGAAGAAAGAATACAAAAAGATGGCGACGAAAGTCCAGCGCATAATGACGCAACCCATCAACCTCATCTTCCGCTTCTTGCAAACGAAGAGCAGAGTCCAAATCTGGCTGTTTGAACACGGCGCGAACGGGGACGTGGTTGAAGGGCAAATCATCGGATTCGACGAGTACATGAATCTCGTCTTGGACGACGCAGACGAGGTCAACCTGGGTAAGAAAGAGAGGAAGAAGATCGGGAGAGTTTTGCTGAAAGGGGATAACGTGACGATGATGGTCAAGGTGGACAAATAGCGCGCGGTGATAGTAATAATAGTAGCATTTAGGAAGAATTCAGGTGTCCAATTGGAAAAGAGAGAGAGAGAGAGAGAAATAGAGAGAGAAAGAGTTTGAAATACGAACGAAAACGGCGGGGAAGTGAGATCGAGAGAGAACTCGAACCCCCTTCCCCGCGCGTGCGGTTATTGTTTCTTGTTGTGTTATCATTATTATCGTTATTATTACTATTATACACATATATATTCACGCGTGAGTCCGTTATAAAGACAAGAGAGAGTACCAAACCCCTCATAACAAATAAGAGAGAGAGAGAGAGAGAGAAGAGCGGAATAAAACAGCACCCAGCGATAATGTCCTCCACCACCCGTCCTTCTCCACCACCTCCTACTCCTCTACCGAATGGTGGCAGCAATACCGCGCAACAACAACAACAACAACAACAAAACCAAGACCCGTTCTCGTCCGAAACCTTCGACCCGGTGGATTTCATCAACAGCATCTTCCCGGACGCGAATGCAATCTCGGACGGGGAAAGTTTACAAAAGCTCGAACACAAGCTCCTCTCGACGACGAAACAGATGGACCAGGACGTGAGGAGATCCATTCGGGACCGATCTATCGCTGGGCAGCGCGTTTTGAACGATTTAGAGCTGGCGGAGAAAGCCGCGGAGCAATTGAAGGTGAAGATGGTCGAGTTGGAAGCGGATTGCCAGATGGCGCACGAACGGTCGAGGGAAATATCGAGGGACGTCGGGAAGTTGGACGCGTGTAAGAAGCGGCTGCAAAAAGCGATAACGAGTTTACGTCGATTGTCGATGTTTGTCAGCGCGACGTCGCAGTTGGAGACGATGTGTCATCGACGGAATTATCGAGAAGCGGCACATTTGTTGGAGGCAGTCGGGCAGTTGTCGGCGCACTTTTCAAAGTACGCCGACGTGCCGAAGATTCAACGACTGAGAACGAAATACGAAGAAATCGCTAACGGGTTGAAGGCGGCGGTGTTCGAGGACTTCGCGACGTTGTGGCAACCTACGATATTGATGAATGATCCGAACGCGTTTCGGACGTTATCGGACGCGTGTTTAGTCGTGGACGCGTTGGAGCCGAGGGTGAGGGAGGACGTCGTCGGGAGGTTGACGAGTAAAGAGTTGGCGGAATACGCGGCGAGTTTTTCGAGCGAAAGAAACAACGTAGAGAGTATAGATAGGAGATGTAACTGGATCGCGAAGAGGGTGCGGGAGAAGAGCACGGCGTGGGGGGTGTTTCCAGAGCGGTGGGCGGTGGCGAGGTTGTTCGCCGCGAGTTTGTGTAAAATGACGAGAGCGTTTGTGACGGAAGCTTTAGATAATAAGAGAGAGATGATGCGCGTTGGGTATAACAGCGGTAACATCAATAGTGGAAGCGTAGACGATGTGAACGCGTCATCGCAGCAGAACTCGGACGACGCGCAGCTGTTGTTGATGGCGTTGAGGAGGACTCTCGAATTTGAAGCGGAATTGGACGAGACGTTTGGGAATGGCGCGGCGTCTTCGTCTGCAGTGACAGCTGCTAATAACGACACGCATGAAGAAGAAAGTACTAGTTTAGATGGTGAAACTGCCTCGGCGGTGCGCGAACGCGCCGAGCGTGAACGTAAGCAAAGAGAGTTGAACGCAAACAATCGAGGGCGAATGATGCCGATGGATTCCGCCGCCTCGGCCGCGATGAATATCACTTTCAGAGGCGCTATTTCCGGCGCGTTTGAAGGCCATCTGCAAAGTTACGTCGATCTAGAAAAGAGACAAATGCTCGATGGTATCGAGAGAGGTACGAAAAACGAGACGTGGGGATCCGCGGATTATGAAGCTGGAGGAGAAGGCGCGTCGGAGAATGCCTCGTCAACCCCGGAAAACATGGGACCGACGAATACCAAGAACGATAAGATTCTAATCAGCTCGGGCGATATGTTTATGAACATCAAGAAAGTGTTCAAGCGTTGCGCTAACTTGGCGAGAGGCCAAACGTTATTCGATATGTTTCTCGCGTTCCAGGCGGTTTTGGAAACGTACGCGTTTAAACTCGACGAAAGAGCGGAACGCGCCGCATCGGCCATCGCTAACCCTCGCACTTCCGAACAAGTGAAAATGAACGAAATTAAGATTTTAGTGCTCATCGTGAACACGGCGGAATATTGCGCGGAGACTATTTCACCGCTCTCGGAATCGACTCGACGCGCTTTGGACCCGTCCTTTCGAGAGAAAATCGACGGATCCTCTTCCGAGGACGCGTTTCAATCTTGCATCGCAAAAACGTTGAACACTTTAGTCCGCTCTGTGACGCTCAAAACAGGCATCGCTACCGAGGTCTTGCGCGTAAACTGGGGGACGATTGAAACCGTCGGCGACCACTCTAAGTTTGTCGAAACGTGCGCGACGACGTTTTTGAACGCTTCCAAGATTGTTCGCGCGAACGCATCTTCGGACAACCACTTCCGATTCTTCTGCGAAAAGCTCGCCGCCTCGGTTTCTAGAGAGCTCAGAGCCACTTTACTCCGCGTCAAAAAGTTCTCCATGGTTGGTTGTCAGCAGGCGCTCTTGGATGCGAACGCAATCAAATCGCAACTGCTAGAAATTCCGGTGGTTCTCGGAGGAGGAGGAGGAGGATCCTCGTCGTCTTCAAACAACGCGAACACTAACTTCGCGCGGTCTTTCCGCAGAACCGTCGAACGCGAATTCGCTCGCATAGACGCCGTGCTCAAGTGCGTGCTCAATCCGGAAGACTCTATCGCGGAATCTCTCCGCGCCATGGACCCGAAAGCCACCCGAAGCGAATTCGCTCGCATCTGCGAAGCTAGAGGCATGCGCAAAGCAGACATCTCGCGATACCTCGAACAGTTCGACCGATTAGGTACCACCGAAGGCGACGACGCTTTCGACGAATCCACCGGCGCTCCAGCCGGCGCAGGACCCGAGGAAAGAGACGCTCGCAGACGCCAACGCTCCAACTCGAATCTGAAGAACTTGATGCAGAAAATGAGCGCCGATATGAGCGGAATGTTCGTCAAGAAGTGACGATGATGATGATGATGATGATGATGATGATGATTTAAAACATTTGGGGGAAATTTCTTTCGTAGATCCAGCGAAAGAACCGCCGCGTTTTAATGAGTAAAATAGTAGCAGAGCACGCAAAAGTTTTTAGTCTTATGAAAGTATAGCAACTACCTTCGTTACAGCTACTGTACTTCGTTCTCCTCGCGCGCATTCGCCTTTTTCGTATTTTGCTGCTTACTCACTTTCGACACAAATTTTGTTTCGGGCACACACGTCACCGGAAACTGTATTTAATTTATGTAATTTAAACACGCGGAAGAAGCGCGAGAGAGACAGAGAGACAAGAGACAGAGAAGATCTGCCCCGCCGCCGCGCGAAGCGTACTTCTTTTTTCGCGCGAGCAAAGTTGATATCGGCGCGCACCTTAAAAACGACCGACTTCTCTCTCTCTCTCTCTCTGTTCTCCAATTTGATTTTTTATCTCTTTTCCTAGTGGGTTTTTAACAGAATTTCCCTCCCTAAAACGCGGGGCAAAAGCCGCAGCGAGTGGCGAAGCGACGAAATATGAGCAAAGAGAACGGACAACAACAAAAAGATTCCCATCCTCCGTTGGAATCTTCGGTCCCGTTTCTCACCTCTCCCGCGCGCGCCGCTGCTGGTGGCAATAACAAAGAGGATGGGAAATTCTTCCCTTACAACTCTCGAATCGTCCGCCTGAAGGACGAGGACCGGTTCCAAGTCTGCTTGGATTTACGGCGGAAAAATGCGGGCGCTTCGTCTTCGTCAACGACTAGTAGTACTACCACCATCAATACTACCAACGAAGGAGGAGAAGGAGGAGAAGAGAACGAAGAAGAACGAAAATCTCGAGTGCCGAACATTGGCGACGTGACGGCACAGTTCGCGGTGTTCGATGGACACATCACGTCTTTAGCGGCGAAGTACGCGGAGAAGCACTGGTTGGAGTGCGTGTTTGAAGCGATTGAGAAAGAGAGGGAAGAGAAAAGGAGGGTGAAGGCGAAGAGTTCTGGCGGCAGCCGCCGTGGGTCCGGGGACAACAGGCGGCGGAGTGGGAGTAGCAAGTCGAGAGAATCGTCTTCCTCGAACGAGGACGGTGAGAATGAGAACGCGGAGATTGATTTCGAGCTGGAAAAAGCGTTGATTCGAGCGACGAGGGAGTTGGAAAGAGGGTTCAAAGAGCACGGGGTGGAGGAAGGCGACGACGGCGTGCAAGTAAAAAGTGGCGGGTGCTTTGGGATGTGTTTCGGAGGGAAACAGAAAGTGCCCACGGGTGGGACGACCGTAACGAGCGCTTCTATTCAGAGAGGATCAGATACAAAAGAAGGAGATGCGACGTTTTACATCGTCTGCGCGTCGTGCGGAGATTCCGGAGCGCTTTTATTGCCTCATCCGAACGAACACGACCCGGACGATCGAGAGGTTAACTTACGCGCGCACAAGCGCTTGACGCGAGAACACAACGCAGACGATCCTTTAGAAGCGGTTAGATTAGTGCAAGCCGGATGCAGACTCGGGAGAATGCAAAGAGCGGATGGGAGGGAGATTGGTCCTTTGAGAGCGTACCCTGGGGGTTTTGCGGTCTCCCGAGCGGTGGGTGATTTCGCGACTCCCGGGATTACGTGCGAACCAGAAGTGACGAGGGTAAAAATACCAAAGACGGGCGCTCGATTACTTGTCGCTAGCGACGGGGTGTTCGCGGCTCTTTCTGATGGCGACATTAGCGAGATTTGCGCAACCTTGAGTAGCACTAAGGATTGCGCGGATAAGATCATACAAAAGGTGTTGGAGTTAAGAGGAAGACACGACGATATCACTTTATTAGTCGCCGATATTCCCCCTCCAGAGCAGTACATGCAATTGTTCAAAGCCACGAAAATCCCGGATAGATTACAAGTTAGCGTCGCGAGAAAAAAGAAAACGAAGATGGAACTGATGCAGTTAATTATCGACGAGCAGAAAGAAGCGAATCGTAGCGCTTCCGCTGGCAACGGTAAGGTCGATGTCTCCTTCGACCGAGTCATCGGTGAAGACGATTACGTGCTTCAAGAGGATGATTTTTTTATCGATGATGTTGCGGATGATATTACTGTCTACGGTTTTCGAGGTACTCGACAACAAACGCTCGTATTTGACGAATACCAAATCGGTGCGTTGTTGGGAAGAGGCGCGTTCGGATCCGTTCGAATCGCCGTACGAAGAGAAACCGGTGAAGTTTGCGCGGTGAAGTCGCTTCTCAAAACCGTAGAGTCAAGGAAACAAATCATGAACGAAATTGATACCCTGCGCATTGTCAGTGGGAAACACCCGAATCTACCCATTTTACGCGGGGTATACCAAGATAAGTCGAGCGATCACGGGATATGTTACATAGTCACTGAAATTTGCGGCGGTTCCTCCTTGTTCGACGCGATTGCGCGACGCAGATGGTTCGATGAGAACGATTGGCGGGCTATTGCAGCACAACTGTTAGGTGCGGTGACGTTCATGCACTCGTTAGGTGTGTGTCACCGCGACATTAAACCTGACAACATCATGTGTAAAGACGTATGGACGAGGGAACCGAATAGCGTCCCACACATAAAACTCATCGATTTTGGCTCTGGGATATTCTGCTCCGCCGGTGAAACGCTGAGAGGGATGCACGGAACGAAATTTTTTGCCTCTCCAGAAATGTGCACCGATATGCCGTACACGAAGAAAACGGATTGCTGGAGCGTCGGTGTCGTGTTATTAACTTTACTCTCTGGCTTTCCAGATGGACCGGCGATAACGCAAGTCTGGCACAACATGATTCGCGGCATCTTCCCGAGATTGGACGACTCGACGCCTAGGCACTTCGTGAAGTTGATCCGAGCGTTACTCACGGTCAACGCGATCGAGCGACCTTCGTGCGGAGAAGTCTTAGGCGTCGCAGACGATTGGTTGCGTTTCTCGTGGTCAACTTTAGAACGTTCAAAGTCGGTCGCCGGAACCAAGTATCGTCCGATCCAACCACAAAAATTGAAAATCCCAAAAAATTTAACTGGAGACGTCGGTAAAAAGATTAAAACGGTCAACTATGATTTCACTGATAACGAAAGTAGGAGCGGAAGCAGCGGTGGTGGACAAAGTTCCGGACGCAGTAGTTTTGAAAATCATAGCGTTGACAATTTTGGAAGACATTCGCCGATTTCTGGTAAGAAGTACAACGCCGGTTTACTCACGGCTGAAAATTTAGCGCTTCTTGAGAAACGTGTCATGAAGAGTCCAAAATCGAAGAAGTTACTCACGATGAACGAAATCGAGGAAGGATCCGAGGAAGATCACGAAGAGAGAGGTGCTGCATTTTTGACTTTGAGTGATTTATCCTCCTTGGACGAACGACCAAAGAAAAAATGGCACTCCGAATCTGGCGCTCGATTGAGAAATTCGGTGAAAAGGATTGCGGCAACTGTTTTAGCGACGGAGTACGAAAAGCACGTCGCGAACGTGCTCTCCGTCTGCGCTTCCTCCGAAGAAATTCATAAAACGCTCGTGAATCTACAAAAAATGATTGAGCACGACCCCGAAGTCGCTGCGTCGGTCGCCGCGGGCGGATCAACGGCCACCGTCCACGCTCGAGTGACCGCGAGAGATCTAGAAGATGCCACCAGAGCCGCTGGTGCCGGCGAAGTCGCCGCGCAGTTAGCGACATTGAGAAGATTCCACGAACCTCCCGGTCAAACGTTGACGCTGGACATCGAACCACTCCGCGACCTCGAAAAACTTCACGAACGCCACGACCACGTCTTCCGCGCCGTCAACGCCGCCGCTGATTCGAGAATACGCATTCGCGAATACACTCGAATGGATAACGATATGCGATCGCTCGTTCAGTCCGACGTACACACGGAGATGGTCATGGCCATGCTCGGTAAAGGTGTCATGAGCGAGAGCGAAAAAAGTCGACAAAGTTTAGAGGGTCCGAAAAAGAAATGGATTACGGAAATGCTCGACGATAGCGTCCATTCTGGTGTCGTCGGTAGAAAGAAAAAAACGGAGCAGGAGGTTTTGGAAGATCGGCAAGCGGAAGAAGTGCTGGCAATGATTCATCGCTCGTAGCGTTGCGGTATTGCGTGGATGAGTTATGATATTTATACTCTATATTCGTACAGCACCAACGGTATACTACTACATATGTATGCATTCATTGCATTCATTGCCTATAAGATTCTATTTTTCAAATCATCACTCGAAGACGTGCTCTGCCTTTTCAACCCCGACCGGTTTCTCGCACGTCTCCACAATCACCGTTTCCTCCGTCTCCGGCATCAACGCCCCGACCGTCTTCCTCTCCATCCGCCTCTCATCACCCATCCATCTGTATTTATAAATCGCGCCTTGCTCGAACTCCTTCGCCAACTCCACGATATCACGCTCCGCTTTTTCGTCTTCCAACGAAAACGCCGCCGCAAAACCGTCTTCCCGCCAGTCGTCCTTCGACGAAAATCCAAACGAGCGCCAATACCGCGCCGCCGCGTCGACTTCTTCGCCTTCTCTCCTCTTCTTCACTAAACTCCTCAACTTTTCCTCCAACTTCTCGTTCGCTTCCGCGTTCCGCGCGTCCGACGTTTGTTTCCCGTACGGGTTGTGCGCGGTCAGCGCGAACGTTTGAGCGTTCTTCAACCAACTCGGGAACGCCGACGAACTCTTCGAAGAAGAAGAAGCACCATCACTCCAAGAAGGTTTCATGTACAAAATGCGCTCCTTCGATCCTGGACAGTCGATCCACGCGTCGTACGCGCCCGCCCATAACTCTTTCAACGCGGCAGAAGAAGAAACGTCTTCCTTCTCGTCGTCGTCGTCGTTATTTCCACTCCTCGAAAGCGTCGTTTTTGTCGACCCCGTCCCCATCGTCCGCACCGTCAAAGCGCCAAAGTTCCTTCTCCTCCCCGTTGGGGAAGCAGACGAAAACAGTTGTCCTCCTCTTCCGAAGAGATGGTACCACGCGCAATAACAACACCCAACGGCGGTGGTAAATACGAGACCACTCGGAGAATAATATCTGACGCGAGAAGAACGAGAAGAAGGAAACCCCGAGGAGAAGAGGACGACCGCTGGTTTGGTGCCGTTCGTCGAAGTGGCTGCCCGCATCAAAGCGCACTTTTTTTCCGACGCATTTTTCCAATTTCGATCGAAAGAATTCGTCATTTTTCATAACGCAAAGAGAAGAGAAGAGACACACACGCGCACACGCACGCACGCACGCTCTCTCACTCACACACTCTCACTCTCTGTCTTGCCTTTTTTAAGCATTAATAGTACGTACGCGTGTAACGCGTTGAAACGACACACAAAGAAAATCATCAATCATGCCTGAAGAAGAAGAAGAAGAAGAATTGCTCGATTACGAAGAAGAGGACGTCGCCCCGGCCGAGGCGGCGCCTAAAGCCGCCTCCAACAAGGCGAGCAAAGCCTCGGACGCGGCGGGGAAGAAGAAAGGTTACGTCGGCATGCACAGCACCGGGTTTCGGGATTTCTTGTTGAAGCCAGAGCTGCTGAGAGCGATCGTCGATTGCGGTTTCGAACACCCCTCGGAAGGTAAGGCGAATTTTGAAAAAATTTAGGGGAGAGGAATTCTTCTTCGTTTATTTTGTGTGTAAAGATGTTGCTGCGTTTCCCGACGAGAGGCGACGACGACGGTGATTTGCGTCGTCGCGCCTCTGGTTCTGCTTTTTTATTTTCGTTCGTCGTCGGAGAGTAGAGCAGTTGTTGTTTGTCTCTCTCTCTCTCTCTCTCTCAGAATTCAATTCAACTCAAATTGAATTGGACGAATTTTTTTTCCCCAAATGCGAATTGAATTTAATTGACTGACACATTCCTTGTTTTTTTCTCCCTTTTTTAAAAACTACTACTAGTGCAACACGAGTGCATCCCGCAAGCGATTCTCGGGATGGACGTTCTGTGCCAAGCGAAATCTGGGATGGGGAAAACCGCGGTGTTTGTCATCACGGTGTTGCAGCAACTCGACCCGACGCCGAACGAAGTTGGCGCGGTGATTTTGTGTCACACGAGAGAACTCGCGTATCAAATCTCGCACGAGATGACGAGGTTTAGCGCGCACATGCCGAATGTGAAATGCGCGGTGATTTACGGTGGGGTGAACATCAAGACGCAAAGGGAGGATTTGAAAGCGAACATGCCGAACGTTATCGTGGCGACGCCGGGGAGATTGAAGGTGTTGGTGCAAGAAGGGACGATCAGTCTGAAGAAGTGCGCACATTTCATCTTGGACGAGTGCGATAAGTGCTTGGAGAAGTTGGACATGAGAGCAGACGTGCAAGAGATTTTTAAGATGACGCCGCACGATAAGCAAGTGATGATGTTTACGGCGACGTTGAGCAAAGAGTTGAGACCTGTGTGTAAGAAGTTTATGAACGATCCGATGGAGATTTTCGTGGACGACGAGACGAAATTGACGTTGCACGGCTTGGTGCAACATTACGTCAAGTTGGAGGAGCAAGAAAAGAATAGGAAATTGACCGATTTGTTGGACGCGTTGCAATTTAATCAGGTGGTTATTTTTGTCAGCAGCGTGGCGAGGTGCACGGCGTTGGATAAGCTGATGCAGGAGCTGAACTTTCCGAGTATCGCGATTTCTAGAGCCATGTCGCAAGAGGAACGATTGTTGAGATACCAAAGTTTTAAAGATGGGAATAAGAGAATTTTAGTGGCTACAGATTTAGTCGCTCGAGGTATCGATATCGAGCGCGTAAACATTGTAATTAATTACGACATGCCTGGCGATGCGGATACGTATTTGCACAGGGTTGGTAGAGCCGGTCGATTCGGGACGAAAGGTTTGGCGATTAGCTTCGTCTCGAGTTCGGAAGATTCGGACGTGTTGAGCAAGGTGCACGAGAGATTTGAGGTCAGCATCGATGGCTTGCCAGACGAGATTGACACGAGCTCGTACATGCCTTCGTGATACAAACGAATCGAGAAGAGAGAGAGTAGTGATTTGTGTGAGAACAAGAGAAGAGAAAGAAAGAAAAGAAATAATTCATTATTGTCCACGAGCTTGAAAACATCAGAACAAAAACATACAACAAAAGAAAATATACATCAAACGAATACAGAAGAAAAGATCTTTAATAACATTATCAGTATTTACTATATATTACATTTACAAGTGGTAGCTATTCATCGTCAAGGCATATCTGCGCGCGCGCCTTGTTTGACGTTTGGAGTGTCCGTACCGTCCTCGTTCGCGCGAGGGACGATGCTCGACTCCGCCAACGAATGTTTACACGTAGGATTGCAAAAGACGCCCGAGCACGTGTCGACTAACTTTACGTTGGAATCTTTAAATACCCACCACGCCAAAGCGGTGTGGTGATCGATCCCGTCGATGTACACTTCGTCAAAGTCATTGTGTGCGTAACAGGCTGGCGCAAACACTCCCGCGTTTGGATGTTCGACAACCATTTTTAACTCTGAGCGCATGACTTTCATCATGTTTTCCGCGTAGATTTCTCGCGCCGTCGCGTTCAAAGACATCAAACGCAAGATATCGTTGCTCTCTTCTTTTGCATTCATGCTGAGAATGTCCGCGGAGGTGAGCTTCTTGAGCGCAATCTTTTCACGTTTGCCTAAAGCGCCCTCGACGGAAGGGTTGGACGGATCCGAGGAAAGACCGTAAGGAGACGCGTTATCGCCGACCATTTCAGATAACAAAGCGTCCGTCAACGCTTGCGAAATAAACACGGGTGTTTTGACGTGTTTAAACGCCTCTTCCGCAGAGGCACATTTCCAGTAACTCTCCTCGTTCTTTGTGACGCACGCCCGATTAAGCGAGCGCTTCGCGTGCCAGTATTTGATGTATCTCTCCAATTCGCCGTCGTTTCCTCCGCCTTCCATTTTCTTCAACGCCGCTTTGCGCGTTATTTTCGCTCTCAACGAAAAAGAAGAACCTTCTTCTTTCCCTTTACTTTCTTGTTGTTCATCATCGACGGTTTTTTTTCTCGTAGGAGGACCTGGAACTTTACCGAGATCTGCCGATTGGAGCTCTTCCAAGCTCACTTTACCGAGATCTGCCGATTGGAGCTCTTCCGAGCTCCGCGACTGATGATTCTGCTGCTTCTTCATCTCCAGCAATTCGATCCTATTTTTCGTTCTCTCCACCTCTTCTATGATATTTTTGTCTCTGTTGGCGACTTCACCGTTACTTTCGCGAGCGGCAACTGCTCCTTCTAAAACTCGTTCGCGTTCGAGTTGCGACAACTGTTTCTTAATCTCCAACAGATCAATCTTTTTCTTCGTGCGATCGAGCTCTTCCTTGAGATTGCGATCGCGATTAGCCACCGCAGCTTCGGGGAAGTCGGGTGCCACTGGATGAACTTTTAATGATGTCGAAAGCAACGCTCTCCGAACGGTGCCAGTGCGACGTTGAGTGTTGCGTTGTTGTTTCTTGTTGTTTACTAGCGGTTTCTCTTCCGCCGCGCCGCTCGACTCTTTATTATTACCGCTGTTGGACTCTTCCGACCTGTGCGTGTATCTGAACCCGGCAAACGGCGCGGCATACACTTTTGGCGCCGGTTTCGAACGACGAAAGTTGGTCCACCAATCCGTGTTCTTCGCTGCGCGCTCAATCATGGTGCGCCATCGATCAGCTTGACTCAACACGCCTATCCCGGCGGAAGACCTTCCGGCAATCAACACTTTGTCCGCGTTCTTCATCTCGTGGTTTTCCAACAACGTATCGATGACAGCATCTACGATGTGTCCACCCGAGTGCCACAACCCATCCTCATCGGCCTCGGTTCCTCGTCCTAAAAATGAATCGCCAGAGCAGTAATTTACAACCACCATGTTCGCGTACATGAACGCCGGGTTGTGCGTCTCGTGCAATTCAGTCAACCCGCTCTTGAACTCGTGCGTAGGCGCGGCTAAACTCGAACTCCCCAGCTCTGTTTCCGCTCGTTCCGAACACTTCTGCCCTTCAACGCACTCACCTCCTCCGTTCAACATGATCACCCACGTCCGGTGCGTCGAAAACCCGTCCATCGCCGAAGACGCAATCTCCGCCTCCGATTTCTTCACAAACTTGTCCCCGGATCCGGCTAGATTCTTATAGTGCGCTTTCTTCGCGATCCCAGAGCTCGGGGCGAACGACGCGTAATAGCTCCCCATGGTCCCATCCAAACACTTCGCGTACGGATACTTCGCCTCATCCACGAGCGTCACCGCCACCTCGGCGTGCCGACGAGACTTCCCGATCGCCGACTCGCGTTTCGGGCGCACCTTCACGTACAAATCGCCGCCGAACCGGCGACCGTACCACGCGCCGGTCATCAACGCGCCCGAAATGAACGCGACCGTGAGCATCACGCGTAACGTGGACGCGTTACTTTTGCTCCTCACCTTTCCGTACAGTTCTTTTATGCTCGTTTGATATTTGTGATAATAGTTGTTATTCGCGTCCTCTTCTTCGTCTTCTTCGCGTTCTTTCTTCTTCCTCCTAGACGAAAATGGGGAAAATTTCCCGTCGAGGAACGACGACGCCGTCGAGGGCGTCTCCACCGCGTCGGTGTCTTCTTCCGAGAAGAAACTCGTCGCGTCTTCTTCCTCTTCTTCTTCGCGGTAAAAGTATTCGTCGTCGTCTTCGTTTAGGCTCGAAGTCGACGGTGGTAGTAAACGCGTCCGCTCGTCGTCGGTTTGTCGCATCGTCGTGTGCGTATCTCGACCGCCGCGGCCTCTTTCTTTTTCACTCCGTTGCTTTAAACGCGACGCGCGCAAAAAGCATCTCTCTCTCTCTCTCTCTCTGAAACAAAAAAACTGTCTGTCTGTGTGTGTGTGTGTGCGTGTGATTGATTCTCCAACGGAAGAAGACGCGCGCGTATGCGGATGTAAAGATGCGCGCGCGCGCTCCTTTTTTTTCTCGCGTCTATTCCCGGGAAGAAGAGAAAAAGCGGGAGAAAAAAAAATAAACCCTAAACCCTAAAAACCCTAAACATTTTACGAGAAATTTTTGTTTTGTGCAATCTCGGCACCGGCACAAAAAACATTTAACGCTCTCGTCGTGCATGAAGGTCGCGCTCCCGGTCTCGGTGAAGCGCGCGTTCCTTCTCTTTTTCTGGGCGATAACTCGATACCCGGCGAAAGTGTGTTTGCGTCTGCTGTGCGTGTACAAAATCAGACCGAGAACGGAGGAAGAGTTGCAACGGAAAAGGAGAGAGATGAAGTCTTCGTCGACGACGACGACATCGATGTCGATGGAATTGAAACGAGTCGGACGTCTCGACGCGGAGGCGAGGAAACTGAGACGCTCGAAAAATCCATCGCTGAAGATGCAGAGGAGACTGATGACCCCGCGCAGAAACCCACCGAATTGGATGAAGACGGAACGGACGGACATGAGGGTGCGATTTGAAGCCGCGAGCGCGAAGAGTTTGGAAACGATGAGTAGCAACGAAGAGAAGCACTTGTTCGTGTTCGTACACGGGCTGGGCGGCTCGGAGGATGATTTACTCGCGCTCGCGACTGAGTTGTTGAACAGAGATAAGAATAACGTGATATTAAGGGTGACGTGTAACACGCCGATGCGGAGTTTTGATGGAGTTATCGCCGGCGGGGAACGCATCGTCGACGAGGTGGAGTCGTTCGTCGAGGAGTACGACGCGAAGAGGAAAGGACCTCTCGCGAAGATTAGCTTCGTGGGGAATAGCATGGGTGGGTTGTACTGTCGGTACGTGCTGACGAGGTTATACGAGAGAGAGACGAAGACGATTTTAGGGATGGAGATGCACACGTTTTTGACGACCGCCACCCCGCATCTCGGAGTGGGCGAATACGGATATTTCGAGCTCGTACCGGGACCGCTTCGAATGTGGGCCGGTGAAGGATTGGGCCAAAGCATCAAAGATTTAGCGTTGTTCGATGTCGAAGAGACTGGCGAGGGCGCCGATGAAATGCCGCTCTTAGCTCGAATGACAATCGACGACGATGAGAATAACATGTACTTTATCGAGGCGTTGAGCGCTTTCAGAAGGAGATGCGCGTTTGCAAACGCCGCGAACGATTTCCTCGTTTCGTACGAAACGGCTTCGATTAGACACGAAAAGTTATCGAGAAGACAAGAAGCCGAATGGGCGAGTTTGAACACGGGGCCGACGGTTGTTTTCAACGACGTGATCAGATTAGAAGATCGCAAAGCGGGTGGATTAGCGGAAGTACAACCGACCGCGCCGTTGCGCGAACGCATGGAGAAGTTAGTCAAGAAGAACGGTCGCGTCGGTAACGAGCGATGGACTAAATTCATGGAACACGGGCTTCGCTCTGCTGGGCCGTGGAGACACGTGGACGTGTCGTTTCCGGGGCCATTACCCATCGCGCACAACAAAATTGTCGCGTTACAACGGAACGCTATGACCGCGAAACTCTTCAAAGAAGGCGAAGTCATCGTGAGGAAACAAGCGGAGTATTTGATGAGCGACTTAGATTTGTAGCATGTAATTATAGGTGTGTACATTTTAGAATTACAACAAGAACAACAACAGGAACTCTGCTTTTTAATCGTACTAGTATACATTTTGTTTTATGTGACTACGAAAACAACCATCGCTTCGGGCTGTTCGCCCTCAAAGCGTCCGCGATGAGCTTAATCACGAAATCGTTGTCTTCATTTTCGAGGCCGCCGTTTTCGACGAACATCTTCTCCACGCCTCTTCGCAACACTATGGCGTAATATTTCACGCCGTTAACGATACTCGCAACCTCTCTTTTTACGCTCGTCAATTCCTGCGTGTTTCCATATCTCACGTCGTAATCGAACCCACCAATTTTACTCTTGATGGTGAACGTCTCGGGAGAAATCGTGATTATTTTCGTTTCAGTCACCGACAAGACGGCGTCTCTGGCCACGACGAACCCGACTCCCCAAAACGGAACGGAAAACACGGGCAGGAAAAAATTCTGCGCGCCGCCGTGCATCGCTTGGTTCGCTCTCAGTGCACCTCTCGTAAACTGCGAGACGCAAAAGATCCAAAACGAACTGAAGCCAAACTGAGAGACGCTTCTCGCGGAGAAAACCTTTGCCGGCGAGATTTCTAAATACAACAAATTCGATTTGTTATTCTTATACGCCACCACCCTCGAACCGTACGGTTTCAACGAGGTCACCGGCGCCATGCCGCCGTGCTCTTGCGTCAACTTCGAATCGAAAGCCTCGTTAATCATCTCCATCCGCTTCTGCTCCTTCCCTTTTACTCTCATTCTACCAAATACAATTTTAAACAGCAGGTTCCTGCTATCAAACTCTTCCCCGTCCGCGCCTCGTCTCACGCCGTTCTTCCCCCAAATCGGATGTTCGCCGGAATACAAATCCAACGGAAACACCAGCGCGAACAGAAAAACAATCGCCATCAAATGCGCGTGCGTCACCGTCCATCGTCCAACCTCTTCTAGCTGCTCCAGAAATACCCCAACTTTCCCCATTTTCCGTCGTTTCTCATCCATTAAAAACTCTTTCGCTTTCGGCACCTCTCTCGTCTCCCACCCGCTCGGCAATTTATCCAAGGGCAACTTTTCCAAATATTTCTGCACCGCTCTCCGTCGCTCCCAGTTCGTGATTAACTCGCTCGCTTTCCTAGAATTCGACAAAGGTTCGTTAGTCAGAGGGTCGCGCAGCGGCATGTTGCTTTTTTTGAGCTTTTCGAAGAACGTTTCGATGGATTTCCGTTCGTACGTGTTCCCACTTCCTACTATCAGCACCGGGTCCTTGAACACGCAGCGCGAAATTGGACAGCGGAGGCCTTCGTCCTCGTCGTCCTCGCTGTCGCTGGTCGTTTGGACGAAGGTGGACGCGAAGCTGACGTCAGCGGCGCTCGCCATTTTCTTTTTTGAAAACGACGCGGTTTGGTGATTGATGCGCGCGCGTTTGTATCTCTTGTTCTCTGTCTGTCCGTCCGTGCGCGTTTGCTTTTGTTTTTTGTGGGGGCGCGAAGAGGTCAAAAAACAAGATGAGAGAGAGAGAAAAAGAAAAAAACAAAGCGAAGGAAAATGCGAACGAAGGAGTAGTTCTAGGAGCGTTTAGGGAAGCGCATCGCGCGACGTTCATCGTAAACTCGAGCATAAATTGTTTTCATCGCGCGTGCAAAATTTGACGGCCATTCGTTTTCGTTTCGGCGATTTACGCGCGATGGGGTCAACGCGTCGCTCGCGGATTTTTTATAACTGTAAATTCGCTTTCGCTTCCTCTCTCTCTCTCTGTCGCGCGCGCGCGCAGAACGCGGGTGTCTCACAACATTTCGGTTAAATCCGGCATATCCTCGTCGTCCGAGGAGATATCGTCGAACAATTCGGCGTCTTCGTACTGATCGATTTTCAACATCTTATTGGCGTCGAATGTGAATTTGTTCTCGTCTTCCAACTCTTCGTCTTCGTCTTTCCAGCTGTTGAAGTCGGTTTTGACGTGTCGGAACTTTTCGCGCGTGGCGAGGAGCCTGGGCCAGTGCGGGGTAGGTTTTGGTTTGAAGAGAACCAATTGGATGGTTTTGTCCGTGACGGTGAGTTTATGCGAGATTTGAGTGGAAAGAACGGCGTTGTAGAGTTCCAATTGAATGGCGTGCGATTGCTTTTTACTTTGTCGGCGAGAGAGAGGAGAATGATGGTCGACGACGGAAGTCGGCGAAGACTTACGAGGAACGCCCGCTTGGATCTCGATTCCTTCGCCTTTGATGGCGGTTGAGGTCGTTTCAGAAGAGTGAATCGAAGAATCAGGCGTCCTTGGTTTCGTCACCCTTTCGTTCGCGACGCTCTCTTCTCCCCCGAACGCTTGTCTTTTCAACTTCTCCCCGACCGTTTCCACCGAACAATCATCAATCATCAAAATCCCTTCTTCTTTTCGTCCACCTTCATCTTCCTCGCAATACGTCAAACTCTCGCACGAAAACACCACGACACTCGTCCCCACGTACGGCTCTCCCGCCATCCCGGCGTTCCCATCTTCCATCGCGTCCGAAACCGGGTACGGATTTTCAACCTCCACTCGAATCGAATCCCGAATCGAATTTTTGATCTCAAAAGTTAAAAAAATCCGATCGCGTCTTTGCGCCCAAAGCACCGTCGGCAGCGACGGCGTCGTCGGCGTCGGCGGCGCGACGACGACGACGTTGTCGCGATCTTCGGGTGTCGGCGTTGGTGGTGACGGCATCGTCGTTTCTTTTCTGCTATATCGAGTGCGCGCGCGCTTCCTTTTTTCTTTTTACCACAAAAAAAAAGGCGTTTCATTCTTCTCTCTCGGAACTTAAAAAATGTCTGAAACCCTAAATATCTCACACGGTTTTAAAATCCCGCTTCGTGGGGAAGAAAACGCACAAAAACTTCAAAACCATGAACGACACGGCGGATGAAGCCCGTCGCGAGGACGACGACGACGACGACGATTACGATTACGACGACGACGACGACACGTGGACCACCGTCGTCGCCAAGATGAAAGCGTCGTCGAAGAAACCTTCGTCGTCGTTTTCGTCGAGACCACCGCGAGCGCCGTCGCCGAGTGGTGTGGAAGCGTCGTCGTTGAGGAAAAATTCGAGCGAATTTGAACGGAGTTGTTCGTCGAGCGCGCAAAACTCGAGGAGAAACTCTCTGAGCATCGAGCAACAGCAACAACAACGACAGCGAAGGATCGGTGCGAGAGGAGGAGGAGGAGGAATCGGTGGCGGTGGGATTAAAAGCACGAACTCGTGGGACGCGCTGCGGCAGAGAGATGAAGAGGAAGAAGAGGAGAGCCAGACGGAGGAATTTGAAGACGCGAAGGACAAGTTGGTAAGCGCGGAAGGAACGACGACGACGGTCGAGGAGGAAGACGAGGAAGAGATGAGACGGAAGCAGAGAAAAAAGGAGAAGAAAAAGTTGCGGAGGAAGATGAAGGCGGCGCAGCAGCAGCAGCAGTTGGAACAACAACAACAACAACAACAACAAAAGCAGCAGCAGCAGCAGCGTACGCCGGATGGCGCGACTTTGGCAAAGCAGGAAGGAGAGTCGCCGGAAGAGCAAAATACTAAAACCTCTGAAGCGACGACGACTTCAACGAGTAAACTTGGCGCGAGCAGTTCTCGAGAGGGAGACGCTAAATCACCGAATGCGACGATGATGAGAGAATCGGAGAGTTGCGGGTCGTTGAAGTCGTTAGGTGATGAAGATGAAGAAGAAGACAGTGAAGAGTGGAAGATGGTGGAAAGCAAGAAAAAGAAATCAGGTTCGTCCAACTCGGCGTCGGCGTCTAATTTAGCGAAAATGGCCATGATGCGAAATAATTCAGGGACGACGGAGTTGACGTCGATGTCGTCGTCGTCGCAACATTTGCAGCAGGAAGAGCGTGGAACAAGCGACGGGAGCAAAAACAAGCAGAAAAAGAAAAAGAAGAAAAGTAAGTCGAATAAGAAGGAAGAGAAAGGTGGTTCTTCCTCCGGATATTCGTCCGAACCGGAATCACCTTTAGGCACGGATAGCTCGTTTTCTCTCTCCACGCCGAATGCGAATTCAAGTCAGGAAAACATTGCGCACATACGAACGACATCGATGAACGCCGCGAGTCGATTGAACACGAGCATGGACGCCTCGACCGAAAACCCTCGCGAGAGTACCAAAACGCAGGAAAAGAAGTTAAAAGACATTAAAACAACAACATCAACATCTGATGCTACCATGACAGCGACTAAAAAGAAGAGTGCCATCGAAGAAATTGCTCAGATGGTCACGAAGAACACCGCTTTTGATTCCGACGATTCTGAGGACGATGTCAGCGAACGACGCAGGAAGCAACACGAACGAGAAAAATCATCCACTCGCTTCCCGAGCACGGAAAAACTTATCGTGTTGCCTCCGACGTTGACTTCTTCAACTTCGCCGGTACATCGACCGTCATCGCCGTCGTTGGCGCGTGCAAGGCGTGAGAGCGACGAGAGTAGTAAGATCAACGCGTTACGAAGACAACTGTCCTCGGCATCTAGACAGCAGCAGCAGTACCAACAGCAACAACAAAGAAGCCACCACGGGCATACGCTTTCGTCTGAGCGCACGTTTTCAGAAGATTTACCCTTGGTGCCTGGTCGTTGGGCACACTTTGTAAATAAGTTAGACGAGTGGGTTTATTTCTTCACGGACGTGTTTTGGAAATCTTTAGGCGCATTTTTAAGCACCATTTTGAATTGGTTTCGAGGAGGCACGAGTAAGAAAACCGAAGAGGCACAACGAAGAGCCAGAGCGAATTTGAAGCGCATAAGAAAAGAAAATTCGAGTCAAAACTTAATTAACATGTCGCAACAATCGACCGGAAGAACGCCTACGTATACGAGCGGTTCTGATGCGGGATATTTAACTCCCCCGTATCTCCCCTCGATGCCAGGCGGTGCGAAAGCTCCACGGACGCAACTCAAAACACCCGCGTTGAATGCGAAGAAATATAGCGGCAAAGATCAAAAGGACAACTTTGGTTTGGACAATAGAGCGATATTGAATCCTTATTTGGGCTGTTTTGGCGGAGCTGGCGACCGCGCGCCGAGTTTCCGACGCGCAATTGTCCCAGAGGAGGATCCGTTTGCGCACAACGAACTCGTTTCGTGCGTCGGCTGTTCGAAGACGAACGTTTTACCAAACGCGAAAATTGTCGCCACTGGTGGATGGGATGGGACCATTCGCAGTTGGCGATGGAATCCAAATGTCGGTTTGTCCGGCGGCCACTCTTTATCGGGACACACAGACCGCGTTGAGTTTCTCTCCATCGCTGATTACAGCAACGCCGGCGCGGGCGTCATTCAAAAACCATTCCTGTGCGTGTCTGGTGGTAGAGATAACACCGTGCGCGTGTGGGATTTAGAAAGATCGCGCGAGACTCGTAAAATGTACGTCTTTGACGCTGTTACGTCTGGCGCTGTCGATTGGCAATCGGCGACCATCGCGGTTGGTTCGAGATCCGGCGCTCTTAGTTTATGGGATTTGAATACCGGTCAGAAAAGAGCGAGCATTCGAGGTCACCAAAACGATGTAACGTGCGTCATTAGCTATAACGAACCATCTTTAGATGGCGCTGGTTTATTCGTTTCCGGCGGCGCGGACGGTGTCGTCAAAGTCTGGGATCCGAGGCAAGAAGTTGCCGCAGCGACAATGACTGGGCACAGACGCCGTGTGTTTTCGGTATGCGCCGGGCCTCCCGGAGTTATTTTCGCCGGGGATTTTTCTTCGTCCGTGAAAACACACGTATTAGCGAGGCCGTCCGCGCGACCTCGCGATTTGCCGAACGCACCAAGAATCGACGGGTGTGAAGCGCCCATTTCGGGATTAGAGTACTGCTCGTTACCAAACGCTACGCCGAGAAGCGCGACGAATCAAAGAAACATACAAAACGGCCAACCCGCTGGAGTGTTGGTTTCCACCGCGGCATACTTTCCACCTTCGCAAAAGAGCAAAGAAACTCCGCTGTCTAAAGCCGTTTCGAACATCGCGAGCACTTTACTGTTGCGCAAAACGTCCGCGAACGCTTCGTCGGACCATCACAAAGACCTCCCGGTGCTCGAAACGGCCACCGGCGGCCGTAGCGAAACGTCCGCGTTAGCCAATGCTGCGAACATGCGCGTCCCCAGTTATTACAACGACGACGATGACGACACCTCTAATGATTCTGACGATTCTGACTCTTCCGATGCTCCCCTTGGCCTTCTCCACGTCCGGTGTGTCGACGGCCAAGGCGTGGGCCTCTCGGGCTCTCTCTTCGTCGAGCGCGAAGAAGGCGAAGTTGTCTTAGACTCCGACGTCGATATCAACGGCGGCTACCTCTACTCTTTACCAGGCACAGAAGGTCTCCTCACGTGCGCAGCCATGAGTGCCAACGAATCTACCTCTGAAGTCTCCATCTTCGCCGGTGCCGCTTCGGGAGCCATCTGCGCTTGGTCCCAAGGCGGCAGCTTAACCGGCTTGCCCGCTGAAAAGGATTCCTCCGCCGATTACAGCGACGACGAGTTTCACAGAGATTGGATGATGAACCATAAAACCGACGGGTTTTGGAAGTCTGAGTTTAGCGAAAGCGTCGACGTCGGATGCGAGAAATATTCCGTGGATTGAAAAGCTCTTTTAGACGCACGCACTTTATAATAATATAATAAATACATAAAAAGAAGAAATTAATCAGCCGTCAAACAGTTCAAACTAGAGGTAGTTTGGACTAGCCTGGGTGTTTAGGGTTTCAGATGATAGGAGGCACTATTCTCACAGCCGCCCCAGTTGCTACCAAGTACTGTTGATAGCAACGACAAGACAAGCAATAGTGACTCACATAAATCATTTTAAGTTTGAATACCCTTCACTAAGATAATGACAGTTGCTACCAAGTCCAATTGATAGTTAAATTAACTGTCAGTGTGTCAAACAGATGAAAAAAAAATATCTTCTTTGCCACGTGTGTTTTTTCCCAAAAGTACGGGAAAATGTGTGAAAGGTCAACCTAACGGCACAATTCTTATATACTCCCCCTCCCTTTTTTAAGAAAAAAACACAAGTGGGAGGAGAGGTAAGTTTGATTGAGAACAGCCACAAGACCCGAGACGATGGAGACGCGTCGACGAAGCGGAAGACGAAGCGGAAGCGGAGGGAAACGCGCCCCCGAGGTTCTCCTTTTTCTCTCGTTCGCTTTTGCTTTTTTTAATTCTTTCGATTCGATCTTTTCCTGTTTCACCGCTGTCGAGGCGGAAGTTGTCGCGCCGACCTGGGCGGCGATAAAGGCGAATAATCCTCGATCGCAGCAATGGCAAGGCATCACGGTGCACAAGGATGGCGATGTTCAAGTCGGCGTGGTTTTAAATGGACACATTTGGATTTCTAAAAACTCGGGAAGTAAATGGAGAGAAGTGGAAATTACACCAGGGAGCACGCAACAATACGAAATAGCGGCGATCGCAGATGACGACGCAAACTTGATGATTGTAGCAGCTACAAACTCAGATTTATATAAAACAACCGATGGTGGGACTACGTGGACGACTATCACGAACACGGCGCTCATGACGCAAACAGATACGAGCGCGCTTCCCTCGTGGAAAGGCTTATCGATGTCCGCAGATGGGCAATACATAACGGTGAACTCGTATAATGGAAAGATGTTTGTTTCGTCGGATTTCGGAGCGACGTGGACAGAGGCAAAATTGAGCGACGGTACAAACATGGGCGCTAAATCATTCACGTCGTGCGCGATGTCAGCGAACGGCAAATTTCAAACCGCTGTCGTCGAGAGCGGGTATTTATATCGAAGCGATGACTACGGTGCTACTTTTTCGGTACCGACTGGAATGACGAGCACCGAATCGTGGAAATGGGTGCGCATGAGCAGAGATGGGAAGTATCAGTTGGCCACCGTCATGGTGCAATATGTCGGTGGCTACATGGTACTTTCCAACGATGAAGGAGTTACGTGGACAAAAATAACGGGACAAGCGCTCGTGCCAAACATTGACACGTATGAATATACTTCCGTTTCTGTGTCCGGAGACGGACGGGTTATGATGGCTACAGCGTTTTTCTCGGAAGTGGTGCGTTCTGAAGACTACGGGCAAACTTGGACTGGGTCAGCGAATGGTCATCCTAGCGCAGGCCGCTGGGATGAAATCGCTTTATCGTACGACGGGAAAGTGGTGTTGGCGTATTGGAGAAGCAGTTATTTATACATGGGTCGTTACGAGTGTATTCCGGGAACCTATGGTACTTTTCCCAACTGCAATGCGTGCCCTGAAAACACGTGTAGTTTTGGTGGCGATGTGACAATAGCATCGAGTTGTTCTGCTGAATTATGCTTTAACATTGATTTTTCTTCTGCGGAGAGTGGGAATGACATGTTAGTCAAGAATCCAACGGAGTTTGTGATGAAACTGCCCACGGCGGTTCCTGCAGGAAACACTTTGCGTTTTGAATTCCATTCGTCGGACGATCCAGTGGTGACAAATTACATTTTAAACTCCGCAGATCCTTCATCTTCATTATTATCTGATGCTGAAGCGAGCAGTTATCTCGAATTCAGGGAAGGAGAGCGAGAGAAAACGTTCAAATTGCAACACGCCTCAACGAATCCATCTAAAATGTATGTAGTCATGGAGAATGTTGCGCCTGGTGGGACGTACGCCCTGCCAAATCGGTACCCGCTATATTCTCCTCGCACAATCGTGGCGAGGAAGAAGAAAATTTATGCATCGAACATCAACGATGGAGCGGCGATAAGTCAAATGCACACGTATGATTTTATCGTCACGATTGAGGCGTTACCTTCCGCAGAAGCGTTGGCATCAGGCCTTCCTTTTTCCGTCGGGTATGCAAGCACGTATCTGGTATTTTCGATGTCTGACGGTAATTCTGAAATCAGTTTCTCGACGACTTCGTTGACGAACAATTTGCGCATGTATGCTGTTGAAATCGGAACACAAGATTACCGCGTAAACGTGCCTCCTGAAAGCATATTTTATGAAGAATACGAGTTTGAACTCCCTGCCCCAAAAACGGTGGATATAAGTGTACGCTGCGGTTCAAACATGGTTCCTGAACGTGAAAACGTGTATACCGGAGAACAAACGAAAAAGTGTGTTGCGTGTCCGACCGGAACAACGGCCAAAACTTCTGCTGACTCTTTACTGGATTGCATTTGTCCCGCAGGTACGGTCGATGTTCGCGTGCAAGGTATCTTACCGGATACATACACAGTTGCACTGGATGCCTACCCGTGCGCGTCGGCTTCGTTATATTGTGAAAATCGTGAAATTGATGAAACTCTCGGAACGTATAAACAGTGCGTTGAATTTCTCGAAGGGAAACCGGTTGGAGTTATTCAAGATTATTATCGATATAAATACGAAGGTTGGGACCTCGTTATTCCAGGTTCTGAAACCGCGACGATTGAGTTGACTGATGCCGAATTACTCCTACTGACGCCGTTGGTTCCCGTTTTATCTTGCACCGGCGCCACTTGCGAATATAACGCTACGGGCGTAGCATCGAGCGGTTGCAAAAGCGGGAGCGAGGGGCCTTTGTGCTCTGTTTGTCAGAAGGACTACTACTGGCACCAAGATGACGAGCAGTGTGAAAAATGCTCTCTTAATCCAGATGGATATTTCTCTTCAGAGTTTATCGCGGTTATCATAATCGCGATTTCTATTTTCATCGGGGTAGCTATGCTTATCGTTCCCATTCGAGACAAACTTGATGAAATCGAAATATTCCGCGCGGCAGTCCGAGCTGAATTTCGGACGCGTTTTGGCATATTCAGAAACGATGTTTCTAGTGGGAAAAAGCAAGTTCAATTCATAACGGATGGCCAGACTCTCAAGGAGCGACTTGCATCGGGTCCAACCATGCCATCCTCGTTCCGCTATCGATTAGGACGAAAGATTTACGATTTCCTCGAAGATCTCGCGCCGAAAATGAAAATGCTCATCGGTTTCATGCAAGTGATAATGTTGTGGCCAGAAACTTTATATTTTGTGAGTTGGCCAAATGGTTTCAATAAGTTTGTTCAGGCACTGAAAGTATTCGCGTTGGATTTTGAGCTCTTGCCGATTGATTGCGTCGTTCAAAGAGATTATTATGCAAAATTCCTCGCGGCGACGATTTCGCCTTTTGTCGGATGTGCATTTATAATGTCGTGTTTTGGCTTCGCCTCGTTCGTATTTTCCCAAATTGGAAAAGTGGATTCATCGCGAAGATATATCGGATATGGTGTGAAAACGTGCGTCATGCTCTTGTTCATTATCTATCCTTCGGTATCGGGTACGATTTTGCAATACTTCCCTTGCCGTGATATTGGCGGCGGAGTGCGTTATTTACGATTCAGCATCGAAACGTCCTGCGATACTGAAAAGTACGACAATTTCGCTCCTCTCGTGTACATCATGCTCGTTGTGTACGTGATTAGCATACCAGTTCTTTTTTTGGCTTTTATGTCATCCGATTCGAAATCTCAATATTTCCGTATTCTGTTGAAAGATTATAAAGCCCAACACTGGTACTTTGAGATTATCGATATGCTTCGAAAGCTTTTTCTTGGGGCTGTCATTATTTTTGTCGGCGATAACGAGTCTGACTTGCAGCTTTACGTCATTGTGTTTGTAACCATGGCTTTTCTCGTATTGTTGGGCATGTTGAAACCATATCGCGTCGAAGACGACAACGTGATTGCCCAAATCGTAAACATGGAATTGGGATTTATCGCGTTAATTGCAATCGCGATTAAAGCGGGAGCAGATAGTCTCGGCTCTGAAAAAGTAGTCAACGGTCTCGTGCTCTTCGCAGTGATATCAGTAGTTCTCACCTGCGTCGCGAGTGGCGTGTTGCTTGCTTTCGTTTCAGACAGAGATCGACACGACTTTACAAAATACGACAGCGACATGTCTGGCGACATGGACCGAGACGAGCTAAAAATGCTCCTCCGGGATTTGAAAAAGAACGATAGCGATGACATCTGCGATTTAATCTTTTCCAAGTTTGACAAAGAGAAGCAAGATACCTTGGATTTTGACGAGTTCATTGAGGCTGGTACCTTCATCCATTCGTTGCCGGAGCGAGAGAAGAAGTCGTTCAAAATCTCCTCGATGTCTTTCCGCGAGAAGGACGTCGGAAAATAAAAGAGCAGAGAAGAAGAAGAAAGGAGAAGAAGACTCGGCTATCAATGATTTTATTATATTGTTATATTACCAGTATTATTATTCTGGCATGTTATCACACGCAGCGCGTATGCGCGTTGTTAATACTTTACTCTCGTCACGTTTTTTTCGCCTCCACACCTCATTCTGAGGCTCCACACGACTCCGCACTCTTCTTCTTCTCCTTCTTCTTTCTTCTTTCACGCGAGCGCGCGCCACAAAATACCAAACGTGCCGCCCCATGTTCAAAAAGTTCTCTTTGGACGACTTCCACGGCTCGACGCAGATCAAATCTTCCGTTCAGCGCGCGATTCGTTCGAAAATCGCCGAGCAGTTCCCGCAGCTCTGCAGCAACCATCAACACCGGGAGAAAAAACCAACCTCGGATTCAGATTCGGATGCCTCCTCTTCTTCCTCGGAGTCAGACTCCGATGACGACGACCAACCGACGCCGCTGGACCTTCTGATGCCGAAAAAGAACGCAGAAATCAGAGTCGGTAAACTCGAGAACAAAGTCACGGTCGTTTTGGTTGAAAACGAACCTTTGTTTTTCCAAGTCGTGAAAGACGGTCCGTATTACCCGACTTTGAAAGTCCTTCATCGATTTCCAACGATCATGAAACGCTTGAGAACGGATAAAGGAGCGATTAAATTTGTGTTTAAAGGATCGAACATCATGTGTCCCGGGTTGACGAGCGAAGGGGCGACCATGCACGACGAGGTGGAGGAGGACGAACCGGTGGCGATATTCGCGGAAGGGAAGGAGCACGCGTTAGCGGTAGGAACGTGCGTCATGAGCACGGAAGCGATGCGGACGGAAAACAAAGGCATCGGGGTGGAATTGTGTCACCACTTAGGCGACGGGTTGTGGGAATATCTGTCCAAAGTGCACGAGTAGTTTCGCGTAAAGTGTCTCACATGTAGTTTATTTAATGTTAGAAAGAATCCTAAAAAGTTATTTATTATTCAAACGAAGCGAGGCGGCTAGATTTCGAGAGCTAATACAATGTTTGTGTGTGCGCGTTGCGAGGGAGAGATAGAAAGTCTACTTTCTAATCGCTCCCTCCGCTCTTCTCTTTACCTCCCCCGCTACCTTTCCCGTACGTTTGCTTCCCCCACGAAAACGGAACGTATTTATGCTTAATCATATGTCTCAACTGCTGTTTCATCGTCATCGTGAACAACATTATAAAATACATCAACAATATCGGCCAAAACACGGGCACGTCAAACACCGGGAAGAAGGTCATGGAGAAGGAAACGAGCAAACTCTTCGCGGATTTCACCCAAAACTTAAACTCTGGAAGTTTTCGGACGAACGGTCTGACGAAAACGCAACGAAAGAAAGGAAAAAGAGAGGGTAAAAGGTCAGCGCGAAAGAACAAAGTCGCATTAGAAAGGCGGATGGAGAGAGAGAGAGAGAGAGAGAGAGAGCGGGCGCTCTCGCGCGCAAAACAAATATACTTTTAAAAGTTGAAACTACTACTTTATATTTTACCTGTACTCTTCGTTGTTGCTGCTCGGCAAAGTCGGCCCGTCCCCTCCGGCTGGATCTCTCGCCGGGCTCAAAAACCCAATCACCAAGTTCAAGTTATAAATCCCGAGGCCGTACGTGACGATGTAATACCCGTGCACGAAATACGCGCGGAGGAAATACGCCAGGCAGAGGAAACACCACACCGCCCAACGTTTCCCGGTAAACGGAACGCTTCGATCGAGCACGCGTTGCAGTCGCTGCGAGGATTGGATGCGAAGTTTCGCGAGTGGGTTGCCTTCGAACTGGGTCGGGTCTTCCGAGGCGCCGTAGGCGAAGGATTCCGACATGCTTTTACGCGTCTTCGTTCTTCTTGTTCGTCGTCGAGAGAATCAAAACGTCGCGGTCGCGAAAGTGTGCAGCTCTGCGCTAATCAATCAGTTTGGTCCTCAAGATGTGAACCCTAAACCCCAAACCCTAAACGTATCGTTTTGCAAAAAAGCAAAACTCTCTGCTGTGGGGAAAAAATTTCGAATTTACGCGACTCTCGAGACGCAGCAAAAACGCGCGCGCGCGCTTTGAAAAGTAAGAGAGAGAGAGAGAGAAAGAAACACGTCTCTCTCTTCTTCTTCTCGCTCTCTTTATATTTCTGGCGTTGCGGTGTGGTTATATCATCAGCAAAAGTCTCTCTTTATTTAAAAGCAAGTCATGATGTCTGACATCATCATCGGCGACGGAGAAGAAGAAGAAGAAGAGGAAGACGCGGCGTCGCTGCTGGCGTGGATGTCCGCGAAGGAGGACGCGAAGCTCGAAGAAGAAGAAGAAGAGCACGACGACGACGATGAAAACGAGGAGCTGGGGATGCCGCGGCGGCGGTTACCGCCGACGCCGGCGCGGTTTTCTTCCTTGTTCTCTCCTCCAGGCAACACCGAGAACAACGAGAACAACTCGACGAGTCTGAGAAAGAGAGCGGAAGTGCTGACGCCGCCGAGCGCGACGACATCGACGTCGACTGCAACGACCACAACAACGCCAGGAAGAGGAGGAGGAGGAATAAGTTTAGAGGAGACGGCGAGGAAAATCGACGAGGAATATTTCGCGACGCCGAGAGGAGAAGACGCGAGCGAAAGCGCGGCGAAGCGGTTGGACGGGTTGAAGGTGGAAGAGGAGACTTTGTACATGCGAAAGAATCCGCGACGGGCGGTGGCGTCGCTTTCTTCTTCTCCTTTTCCTTCTTCCTCGCGCGACGAGAAACCGTTGATTCTTCCAGAGGCGAAACCGATTGGAAGTTATCCGATGACGGATTTAGAGAGGAGGACTTTGGCGCTGAGCGCGGATTCCGAGGGAAAGGAAGACGCTTTGGAGAGAGCTATTCATCGAGCGATGGAGAGAGCGGGGACGCCGGTGAGCGCGAGCGCACCACCGGCGGCGATGCCCGCAATAGTGCGCGAAGGCGGAAGAGATTTAAAACAGACCGGTGTTTTTAGCAGCAGTAGTAGTAATGATGATAAAAATAACAGAAAGCTCGAGGCGTTGCGTGTTCGAGATTTTAGAAGTTTAGAAAACGTAAAGGAAATCAGAGAAGGCGCGATGAGAGTTAAAACGTGGTTTCGCTCGCTCGGCGTCGAACTCAACGAAAGCGTGTTGGTATCGGCCAAAGACGACGATGAAAATGAAGTGGATACGTTTGCTCGAGCGTTAACCAAAGCTGCCACGGATGGGAGTTTATTGAAAGAAATAGTAGAATCCGAATCGAACGTTCGCATTCCATCGGGCGTTTTCGCCGCTTCTTCGTCGATTACCGAGGGAGTTTTGAAACACTTACGAACGGTTCCAGGCGTAAAACCGCGCTATTTATGGTGCGAAGACGAAATAGAGACGGGTATCAACGTCGAAGCGACGGTTGGCTTGTTCGATGATATCAGATCGTGCGGCAGGTGGGACTGAGAAAAAGTGACCGATGATTGTAAAATTCGCGCTCGCAGAAGGCTAGAAATTTTTAAAAACTACTTTAGTAAATGCACATGATTATTGCTTTGACACTTTATTGCACTTTGTGCGAGCCTCCCTTTCTTCTGCCAAGCCTTCCGGTTCGAGAGAATCTCGGAAAGAGAAACCAAAATACCCAGTGTTCGCCTTTCGTTCGTTCAAACACCGCTCTCACCCTCGCTTCTTCTACGTGCGTACTCAATCCCGCCGCGTCTCTCGCCATCGACTTCGGACTAAAACTCCCGCCCCGCTCCTCTCTTTCCCGCTTCGCTTTCAAAGACGCGACGTAAAATTCCCCTCGTTTTACCGCCATGTACGTTTGGTAAAATAAACCAAACGTGAGAGGAGCGATGGTCGCGGTGGCTACGACGACTATACTCCACGTGCCAATCCACGTGTCTTCGCACGCGCTCACGTATTTCAGGGCGAAGCTGCAATACTGTATGAGCGCTCCCGTCGAGGTTGGAAAATGTCCGATGTGATCGTACGCGTTCTTGCCATAGTTGGAATATTTATCCGTGCCACTCATGATTTTTACGTACGGTTTCATAAACGTCGCTCTTTGCGACGTTAACGGCAACAAAATGGCAACGACAAACGCCAACGCGCATCCCAACGAACACCACAAGCAAAAGCACGTAAACGCTCTCACGTTGTGTTTGCCGACGCAATTTTGCAAAAACGGACAGTGGTGGTCTAAATCGACTATGCACTTATTACACGTGGAGCAATGCGAGGTCCCGAACGGTTTAACATCGTCGCATTTGATGCAATACGCGCAATTTCTGAACGAGTCTCGCGGCACGACAGTCGTCGGATGTCTCGTCTCCGTTCCGCCGGTTTCCACGTCTGTTTCCTGCGCGTCAACCTCTAGATTTTCGTACTGCTGCTGTTGCTGACACCACGGCAACGGCATGATCCCATTCCTATTATTCATATTATTATCATTACTACTACTACTACTACTCGCATTTCTACTTCTACCACTCTCCACGTCTTCTCCATCGCTTTCGCCTTCGCTCCCTTCCCCGTCCTCTCGCAACCGGCGAATGCTCTTCGGCGGCGAAAAAATCGACGACGCGTAGTTCCAATAAATATTCGCGCACGCCAACATCAGCGCGCCTCTCAGCGCGAAACACATCGCCCAATCCGCCGCGGTTCGTTCCATCTCCCCGTTCAAAATCACCTCTCGTTCCGTCGTCAGCTTCGGAATCGACACGAAATACGTCTTCGAGACTAAAAAGTACACCAAAGAGACCACGGTTGGTATTAAAATCCGTCCCATCGTTCTCGCGCAGCACCGCGCCGGCAGCACGAGGCAATATTTTTCGCAGCTGCACCCGTTCTTCTTCTTCCCGTTCGCATTCGCCTTCCTCTCTCCGAACTCGCGCGCCTGCGCCACCGAGTTTATCGCGCCGCAGTGCCCGCACAAAAACTTTGAACGAAGATTTTTACGCGATGCGCTTTTGTTGTTCTCACGGAACGAAGAAGAAGAAGAAGAAGAAGAAGAGCCGGCGGGAGGAGGTTGCAACTTCGCCGAGCATCCCCAGCACCGGACGACCACGACGACGACGCTTTCGACGAGATCATCTCCGTCTTCGTCGCGTCGTCGATTTTGTCGCATCTCTTTCTCTCTCTCTCTCTTATTTACGCGTTCTTCTGACGAGAAAACTCTTTTTCCCCGCACAAAAAGATACGAATGTCTTTGCGCTCGTCTTCTTCTCTGCGGCTGCTGCGTTCTTCGCGCCGTTTGGCGGTGGCGGCGGCGTCTTCTTCGACACCGAGCGATGGGGAACGACGCTCTCGACGAACGAGAACGCTTCGTTTTTACGCGGTAGTAGGGACGGCGGTCAAAGAAGCGTCGACCACGGGGACGATGGAACGGCAAAGAAGAGCGGCGGGAAAATGGAACGAAGGAGGAGGAGGAGAAGCGGCGACGAGAGGGTTCGCGGCGGCGGCGACGACGACGACGATTGCTACGGGGAGGAGGAACAACGGACAGTTTTCTGCCTCTTCTGTTCTTTCCTCTGTCTCTTCGAAAAGGGGGAACGGCGACGACGACGGCTCGACGACCGAAGACGACGAGAAAGAGGAGGAGAAGAAGATTTCGTTCGGAGAAGATGGCATTGAGAGAAGAGAGAAGGAAGAACGAACGTCCGAGAATACCACGAACGGCACGAACAGCATTAATAACAAAAACGATGATAAAAATAACGGCATCGTAAACATCCCGAACGCCCTGTCCGTTGGACGAGCTCTTTCTGGGCCAATCATAGCGCACATGATCGTGCGAGGTCCGGAGACGTATTCGACCGAGCTCGTGTTGGCGTCGATAGCCGCGGCGGGCGTCTCGGATTACTTGGACGGGTACCTCGCTCGTCGGTGGAATCAAACGAGCAACTTTGGTTCTTTCTTCGACGCGGCGGCGGATAAGATTTTTGTCAGCTCCGTCGGCGTCGGAATGGCGGCGAGTGGACAATTGCCCGCGTGGATGATTGGGTTGTTCGTTTTTAGGGACTGCGGTTTTTTGGCGAGCGGTTTTTGGCGGCGCGCGAACGCGCTCAAGTTTGAAAACGTCACGTGGCGACAGTATTTCGCCATCGACGCGGTGAGGAGAGAGGACGAACGCGAGAACAGATTAGCGAAGGAAGATGATGAGAGAAGGAGTAGTAACATGAGCAGCAGCAGCAGCAGCAGCAGCGGTAGTAGTAGCAGTAATAGTAGCAGCGGCGGCGGCGGCATCTCCGGCGAGGGAGGCGCGATACAAAAGCGACGAAGCGATTGGGAAGCGTTCAATTCCACGGAAAAATGGGAACCACTTTACGTCGGTAAAGTCGCCACGGCGTTACAAATGGGTCTCCTCGCCATCGCGTGCGGGCAAACGCTCGACCACATCCCGCTCCTCTTCGAGACCCACGAGGCGCAAAAACACGCCATCTCCTCTTTAACCGAAAACTTCGGCTACTTCACCTTCGCCGCCACGTCCTATGCCACCGCGCAGTACACCAAAGCGTACTTCTCGCACCCCGGATGGAAAGAGAGCGCAAAGATACGCGCCGAGCGAAGAGACGCGCGACGCGAACACCTCCGAGCGAGCGTCCGAGACATTCGCGATTCCGCAAAGACAAAGTACGATTCTTTTAAGCGGACGAGCGCGGAGAAAATATCGGAAGAATATCGGAGTAGAAGGCGACGACGACGTCGAGAACACGAAGAGGCGGCGGCGCTGCGCGTAGAACGCGTGGAGTAAAAGTAGCGTAGCATGTGATAAGGGCACGGCGATATAGAATTTTTCAGATTTTCAGAAACACAAAACACAGCACAAAAATTCAAAACGCTCCAAAACTTAAGCGCCGCGCGGAGAAGATACGCGCGCATAAAATGTCCGACTCCCCGAATGAAATGCCGTCGTTGTTCGACGAAGCCGCCAAAACCAATCTCTTCCACGCGCGAAACGCCGTCGCGCACTGTAAACTCGCCTGGAAAGAGTACTCCGAAGTCCTCGGAAACGCCAGAAACATCGCCTTTCCCGGGAAAGAATCGGAAGAAGGAACGACAACGGTTTTCGACTCGAAGCGATGCGAAGTGGCGCGAGAAAAGCTGCAAGCGTCGATCGAACACGTCGAGCGAACGTACGAGGAGGTGAAAAGGGATACTTTTTTAGAGCCGCTGTTGAGAGAGGCGAGGAAATCGAGGCCGCCGCACGCTCTTTCGCCGAAAGAGGTGAAGGAAAGGAGCGTGTTTTTTGGCGCTTCGCTGGGGAATTTGTTGTCGCACTACGAGGGGAAGTTTCGTCTGGCGTCGTCGAGAGGTTTTGAGAACGAAGACTTGAAGAAGTCGAGGATGAGAACGAAAACAATCGAGAAGAAGATGAAACAGTTGATCGGTGGGCCGACGCCGTACGATGGGGCGTTGGTCGTGTACGCGGTGGACGAACGCGGGAAGCGCGTCGGGTTCAACGCCGCGGAGGTGAACGAGCGATGTCGCGTCGTGAAGGCGGTATCGAGCGGGAACTTTGAGTGTCGGGTGCCGTGGGACGGATGGAACATCGAGAGTATTTTAGGGCTGGAGATTGGGCCGGACGACTGGAAGAAGAGAGAGGAAGAGGAGAGAGAAGAGGAGAAAGACGAAGACGAAGACGAAGGAGAGCGGACGAAGAAGAGAGCGAAGACGGTTGCGAAGAAGAGCTGGACGGATGGTCCGGACGATGCGAAGAAAAAGGACGAGGACGCTTCTTCTTCGATGATATCGGAGTTCGCGAAAGTGTCGTTGCGGAAAAAGAGCGTGGCTGAAATGATGAACGAAACGAACGACGAGAAAGCGTTCGAAAAGTTCACGGAAATGGCCAGGGAAAGAGCGAAGGAAAACATAAAAAAGTATTGCGGCGAAGACGGGAAGAAAGGAGCGGCGGTGATGGCGTTGGCGATGTTGTTAGAATGGTTTGAAGATTTTCACGCGACGAGTCAAGCGGCGAAGAATGCGAACGGCGACGGAGAAATGCAAGCGGATCCGAGGACGTGCGGAGTGGAGGTGCCTAAACGGTATTTACCGGAGTATTACAAGGACAGCGAGACGAAAGATATGACGTACCAAGACGTATTAAAGCAAGAACGAGCAAAGGAGGAAGAGGAGAAGAAGAAAAAGAAGAAAAAGAACGAAGAAAATGAAGATGAGAAGGAGGAGGAGGAGGAAGAAGAAGAAGAAGAAGAAGAAGGCGAGCTCAAGGAATAGACAGACACGTGCTCTAAAATAGAGAGATAGAGAGAAACAATGATAGACGACTTTAGACGGCTTTAGAACTTTAGAAATAGAAATTGCGATTTATAGATACTACTAGAACAAACTACGGGTACGTGTGCGTACAAATTCTCTACTTGAGGCTATCTAAGTAATCCATCTTCTCGTCAATCGTCAATAAGCTTTCTTCGTCCAGTGTCCAACCCATGGCGTCTTCAAAATCCTTAATCTGTTCGGCATTCTTCGCACCCGGGATTGGAATCGTGCCTTTCGCGATGCAATAATTCAACATCACGGATACGCTCGATTTCCCTCCGCTGTTCACTTGACCGATGAAATCGCACAGTTTATTCATGATGACGTATTTCTCTTCGATTTCAGTCGTCTTCAACGCCTTCAAAGGCGAATACGCGACAACTTTCACGTCTCGATCTTTACAGCTCTGCAACAATCCATCCTTTTCCGGTTTGCGGTTCAAAATTGAATATTCAATTTGATTGCTCGCCAACGGAATGCCTCTTTTATCTAAAATATCGTACGCTTTCTCCAACTGCTCCTTATTATAGTTACTCACGCCGACCGCTTTCGTCAAACCTAAATCTAAACTCTCCTCGAGTGCGCTCATCAACACTTCTTGCGAGAAGGAAGGGAACGGAAAGTGAATCGACCACAAGTCCATCGGCCGATTCATTCGTTTCACGCTGTCCTTCCCGGCTTGCACCAACGCGTCTTTCCCGAGTCGAAACCCGCCTCCTAACAGCGCGTTCGTCCACGGTATCGTGAACACTTTGCTTCCGACGACGACGTCGTCGTCGTCTCCTTCGTCCGCCAAAGCGCACCTCGAAAGAATGTATTCCGAGCTTTGTTCATATTTCAAGCTCTTATATCCGTACACCTCCGCGGTGTCGAAAAAGTTTATTCCGGCTCGTCTCGCGCGCGAATACGCCGCTATTAAATCTGTTTCGCGGTAGGATTCGTTAAATCCGTACTTTTCGTCGCCCCAGGCGATGGTGCCCAATCCGATTTCGGATATCGGAATGTTTTCCCCGTCTCTCGTTTTAAGATACGGAAGAGAAGAAGAAGAGGAGGAGGACTCGAGAGACGCTCTCGTTCTGCCACCACCGCTTCGTCTTCCTCCTCGAATCGACGATGGCGTCGTCGCGGGTATCGAGAGAGCAGCACGCGCTGGAGGAGACATGCGTGATGCTCTCTGTGCGGGGTGTTTTCGCGGATTCGCGCGTAAATGTGAAGAACTCACGCACGGGAAATTCGAAACAAAAAGAGCGCTCGTGTTATCGTTCACGTAAAACAAGATGTCCTCCGAGCGGCAACAATCAGAACAATCGCAACAACAAGAACAACAACAACGAGCGCTGCGTCGCAAAATCCTCGGCGACAGGGCGATTCTGAAGCGCGCACGCGCGATGACTGGAACGGCGTTCGACGCGTGGAAGAAACGAGTGCGGTTAGTGCAAAGAGTCTCGCGATTTCAGCGCAAAAGGGAAGCGCGGGAAAGGAAAAGACTGCTCTGGGCGTGGCGCGTGGTGGCGATGAGAGAGCGCAAAGAGAGAGAAGAGAGGAGGAGGTTGGTGAGGACGGCGTTTCGGGCGTGGTTGGCGCGGGTGAGAGCGAGAAATAGGAGAGGAAGCGATGATGATGCAGAAGAAGAAGCAGATAACGGTAAAAAGGAGGAAAGGAGAAGAGAGAAGGAAGAAGAAGAAGACTGCGAGAAAGAAAAGGAAAAAGAGAGAAACAGTTTACTCGCGCGAAGGATGTTTCATCGATGGCACGCGTCCGCGCTGACGAGGAGACGGAACGAACGGGAGAAAGAATTCATCAAACTGGAAGTTCGGGAGAAGTTTATCGCGGCGAAAGCGAGAGAAACGAAAGCGAGGTGGAAGTCGGAGGCGAGGAGGACGCGCGCGTGCCAGTACGCGTTGGAGACGTTGAGGATAGCCGCGGTGAAAGATTTAGAGGGCGAGAAAGAGAATGCGTGCGAACGCAATAGTAAAGAAGAAGACGAGAAGTTCTCGCATAAGAGACGGGAGAGATTGCGAGAGGCGTTGATGAAACAGAAAGCGCGCTTGTTGGAGGAAATCGAGAGGGAGGAAAATCGAGAACGAATACGAGCTCGATTTGGAAACTAGAAAAAATCCCTCGCTGTCGTCAGGACATCTGGTAGTTTAGCGTAGCGATAGAATTAGTGTAGCGTATATGTAGGGAAACCTTTAATTACGAAATGTTTATATTATAAGAGCTAATATATTTATTTGCTAGTTTTTCAAATCGCCGACGAGACCGTTTGCAATTTAATAGTCGTCGTAATGGCGAACCTTCTTCGGCGGCGCGGACAAGAAGTCGGTGTATTCTTGCGCCGGCGCTTTTTGCCACTTGTTCTCCGCCCACAAGTCCGGAGTCAAGAACTCGTACGTAGATCTCAAGGCGAAGTACGTCGCCTTGACAAAGTTACCCAACGTTCTCGTGTGGCCTCTGGAGCACGTAAACACGTCGTGAATACCCGCCATGACTAAAACCTTCTTCGGCGTTTGCGCAGCAACGACACCGGTACCCTTCGGCGCCGGAATCAAACGGATGTGAACGGAACCGCACTTGCCGTGCACCTTAGTCGGCACGGTGTGCGGCGCGCCGAGCGCGGCGCCCCAATAGCCTCTTCTCACCGGAACCATGTTCAACTTGGCCAAAATCATAGACCCTTGAATAGAGTGCGCGACTTCCTTGCACGCCTTCACGCCCAAACCAATGTGGCCGTTGGTGTCCCCGACGACAACGAACGCTTTGAATCGCATGCGCTGACCCGCGGAGGTTTGCTTTTGCACCGGCATGATCTTCATGACTTCATCCACCAAGTTGGCGCCGATGAAGTAATCGACGATTTGGTACTCTTTGATCGGAATGGAGTGGAGGTAGATTTGCTCGAGCGATTTGATTTTACCCTGTGCGTGTGTAAGAGTGAAATGAAAGTGAATAATTGGTGAGCATACAATGTTCGCATCGATAAAACCGGGAGGACATTTCGAGCAAAAACGCGCTCGACCGGGGAAAAAAGCCCTCGAAAAGCCCTCTTCTGAGAGCGAGAAAAAAAAAAAATTAACGCGCGCGGAAATCGCGCGCGACGAACGCCTCGCGACCTTTACGCGACGACGCAAACGCCGCCAAAACATCGACCAAGAACTTTTCGAACGCGTTCAAATCGTTCCCGTCGCGGAGATTTCGCGCGTCCTAATAATCAAAAGATGCGTCGACTGTGTACACGTACCGCTTGTACCAATCTCCCCAACTTCGTGCACGGGGTCCAGACGTCCTTGTCCTCCTTCCCTCTGCCGCCGCCTCGGCCGCGACCACCGCCTCGGCCTCTGCCGCCTCTGTCGCCACCGCGTCCGCGTCGGTCGCCTCTGTCGCCGCCGCGACCGAAGCCGCGAGAAAATCCGCCTCTGTCAGATTCTTCAGCCATCGTTTCGTGTTTTGTTTTCTTTTCTCTTTTGTGCGTAAAAAAGTGAAGACGAACGAGAACAAAAAATACACACGCTAACAACTACACGCACGCAGAGACGAGAAAGCTTTACGAAAGAAGAGGATTTTAAGGGAGCACACACAACACGTCTTTAATTTCAAAAAGTTACACAAGGTAATACAAACCAACACGCGCGAAAATTAGTATTCGTAGCAGAGTTTAATCTTCCTTCAGTTGTTTTCTCAGCGGCGACTGGCGGCTGAGCAAACGCGCGGAGTTTACGGCTAAGCGGACGAAGTGGAACTGCGCGAGCGCGAACCAGGCGGCTTGGATGCCAAAGCCGGCTTTTAAGGTGAGACCTAAACCGATCCAGGCTAAGAGCGCGTTCGGGACGTACGCTAAGGACATGAATTTAGTATCTCTGCCGGCGAGTAAGCATCCCTCGGAGGCCATGGAGCTGGTGTGTAAGAGCAACGCCAGCGAAGATACCGGGGAGATTTCTTTCATGAGGGCAGCCACGGTGCTGTCCGTGGTGAATGAATACGGGAAATAGACTGGGACGATTCTAGAGGTAACCGCGGAGAAACACCCGATGCATAACGCAGCGATCAGTAAGCGTTTGGTCATTTCGAACGCTCTCGTTTCGTCGCCTAATTGGGCCGGTAAGAACGTTTGGGCGGCTTGCGACACGCCGTCGCCAATAACCGCGAAGAAGAAATACACGGTGAACATGACCCCGTTCGCGGCAGAAAATGCCGGACCTAAAGCTGTCCCAGAACGAATCGTACTTCCAACGAAAATGGCTTTCACCAGCGTCACGAAAAATACCGGAGTGGCGATCTTTCCAATGCGACTAATCGAGGCTAAACTCGGCAATCGCAAAGGCATTCGCAACGGCGGAGGCCCGTTTAACCGGTAGCCCAAATCATCCTTTCTCGCGTCGCATTTCTTTCCTCTCGTGATCATCGCTCTGACGAACAAAACGGTCACCACAACTTGCGCGAAAGTCGTCGCCCACGCCACCCCAGCGATCCCGGCTTTAAAGGAAAACACCGCCACAAAGTCGCCGACGCCGTTGACCGCGGCGGCGACCAACGTCGCCTTTAAAGGCGTGTACGGATCCTCCGTCGCCAAGTGCGCGGATTGCATCACGGAACACGCGATCGCTGCTGGGAACGCCAACAGTCTAATTTTTGCATACGTCGCCGCGTACGGAATTAACGCCATGGAATTCGCGCCGACGTACTTCGTCAACCCTGGAATGTGAAACGCAAAAAGAAACGCGGCGACGACGCACCCCATCCCGGTGCTCATAACCAAAACATCATTCACCGTTTTCGCATCTTCCTCCACCGCTTCCGGCGTATTCTTTCTCCTCGCCACGATCCGATCTCTCGCAATCAACGTCGTCGCGCTCACCGCAAACGCCGAACACAAAATATAACACGTGTGCCCGACGTACACGCTCGCCGGCGATATCGCCGCCAACTCGATCGTCGACGTCAACCCAACCATCGCGGTATCTAACAAGCTCAAAATTGGATCGCAAAGCCATATCGCCATCGTCGGTAACGTAAACGCAATCAGTTCTGCCACCGAGGTAACTTTTGCCGTTTGCGGTGACGGCGTCGTGTTCTCGATTGACTCTTCCGTGAGGTCTCGTTTTTGCATCTCGTTGATATCCTCCGTTATGATTTCAGAATCTGGAGGCGAGAGCAAGATGTCATCCACCGAGGAAAACGCGTACAGAACGCTCTCTCCCGCCGGCGATTCCTCCCCCTGTTCTCGTTGCCGCTCGGCGGAGAGAGAGGCCGCCCCCGCGTCTCCATCCGACGACGCCATTGCCGACGTTGCCAACACGGGACCGCGGCGAAAACGACGACGACCGTCGCGAAAACGACCACCACCGAATGCGTTCGTTACGCGTTTCCCCAAAGTCGACGCGTAACATCGAATTTCTGTTTCTTCTTCTTCTTCTTCTTCTCGACGAGAATAATAACAACGAGAAGAAGAAGAAGAAGAACGATGTCGCGCTGCTCTGCCGCTGGATGTCGACGCGAGCGCGTGACTCTGCGCTCGAAGAAGCACCATCTGTGTGCGTGTACGTGACAGAGAAACCTTTTTGTGAGAGAATTCCGGATAAGAATACACACGAAAAAGGATGAAGTTTGTAAGCGCGGTAAACGCGCAAAGCCAAACTCGATCGTGGATGTTCGACTTTTAAAGCACATACAAATACAAAAAGTTATATTCTAGTAGTCTCTATATTTTTAAGAAGCCATGCTCGCGCTGAGCGCCTTCGCGACGGCGTCGACTCGTTCTTTTATCCTGTCTTCGTCTCCGCCGGCGCGAACTCGCTTCCCGTATTTTTGCATGAACTTGTCCGGGTGCCAGCGGAGGAGGAGCTCGCGGTAGATTTTTTTCTTCGCGGCGGCGCCGGCGTCGGCGGCGGAAGAAGAAGAAGAAGAGGAAGACTTTTTCTCGTGTTCGGAGACTTTTCGGTCGAGTAGTTTTGCCATTTTTGGAGGCCACGGGATGTCGTTGTACGTCAGAGGGAGGCGAGAGGTTGCCGCGGAGGCGTCGAGGGATTCCCAGCGTTGGTCGAATTTGGACCAGCGGCGTTCGCGTTTCGCCGCGGCGGACTCTTTTTCTTTTCTCGGGGCAGAAGACGTGGATGCTAACGGTTTTCTACTGCTATTGCTGCGATTTCTATGGCCATTATCGTCGTCGTCGTCGTCGTGTTTCGTGAAATACTCGTGATGGTTCCTTTGATCTTCCTCGTTCTCCTCGGCTTCCAACTCCTCCGCCTCTCGTCTCGCCCAGAGCGTTTCCCGGTAAGCGCGTTCTCTCGCCGTCTCGCTCGAAACGCCTTCGCTGTACCCAAACCCAGTCGCAAAATCAGTCCCATCGTCCTCGATGTTGTTACCATTATTATTACTACCGTTCTCGCTCGACCACGCGCCGCCTTTCGCTTTCGCCCAGTTGGCGTCCGGCGGTCTCGCCGCCGCCGCCGCCGCGCCGCTCGAGTTCCTATACGGACTCGACAACACCGACGGCGCCGCCGCCGCCGCCATCGTCGTCGTCGCTTCCACCCACTGACTTCCGTTCCAACTCTTTCCAACGCTACCACCACCGCTTTCTCTTCCTATCCCGGCGGTTGCCGATTGGCCTTCCACGACGCGTTGTTGTTGAGAAGAAGACAAAAATATCTTTCTCGCGCGTCTCGCGGCGACCAAAATCCCAATCGTCGCCGCGCACGCGCACGCCAGCGCGACGTTGGCCGCACCTTCCCACCACAAAAAACCACCACTCTCGCTGCTTTTTCCGTAAAGGTTGTTCTCGTCGTCGACGTGGTTCTTCTCGTCGTCGCGCGTTCTCTTTTCTTCTTCGTACGACAAAACCGCGTCCTCGTCTTCCTTCGATGCTGTCGGAGAAAACGAAGCGGAATATTGCGTCGCGGTCAACAGGAAAAGAAGCGAAAGAGACGCGAACGAGAGGGTCAGAAAAAACCCGCGAGGGTTGTTGTGTCGGAACGATCGCGCGGACGCGATGAGTTTCACGAGCGCGTCGCCGGCGACGAGAGGAAGAGGCGCCATGTGTTTGGGGAAAATTTGCGGATTGATGTTTTTCCAATTCGTGGAACGCGTGAGAGAGTCTTCTTCAAAAAGTCTCCGCGTTTCCACGCGCGCGCGCAGAGAGAGTAAAAGCAGAAGCTGTGAGCGTCGAGAAGAAAGAAGATCCTTTTTCGCCTCGCGCTGCTCGACTCTTTTTCTTCTTCGTCTGTTTCTTCTCGTGGGAGGAAAAGAACGCGCGATGACGAGTTTTGGAAACGAAGAAGAAGAACTTCCCGAACTGGACATTCTCTGGAAGATCGTTTCCCCGCTCGAGCTCGAAACCTGGCGCGCCTCCGGAACGTTCACGCTCGAATCCAACCTCGATAAAACGGACGGTTTCTTCCACTGCTCGAATTCGCATCGCATAGAAAAGACGGCGGAGTTATACTTTCAGACGGTCTCGGATCACAAGATGGTGAAAATCGAGACCAAGCGGTTAACTCGTGGCAACTCGCGTTCGGTCGTGTTCTGCGCGGACGCGCCGAGCGAAGAAGAAATCAAAAACAGCGGCGACGTGATATTCATCCACTACTTGCTCGTGGAAGGGAAAGCGTGCTGCGCGCATTTGTACGCGAATTTTGAAAAGCATCCGCTCGAGACGGAAGATTGCGTCGCGGAGGTGTTCGATATGCCGTGGGACGAAGCGAACGGGAAGCACGCGTTTCCCGGGTTGAAATAGTCTCTTTGGCGCAGAGAAGAAGAAGAAGAAGAAGAAGAAGAAGAAGAGCAGAGAGATGATGAAAATATGCCGTTAATAATAGTAACGATGTAGTCGTTTACGTCGCGCGACCGCGTCTTTCCAATTTTCAAAAAAGTCCGATGACATTTTTCCCCACATACGCGCGCGCATATATACAAACGATACGTATACATCTCGTCTCTTTTTTAAAAATGCCACCCGCAACGCCGCTCGGAAGAAGAGGATACTTTTCCAGAGTCGCAAAGTACGCGTTCATCGCGATCGCGCTGACCGGTACCGCGTATTACGCGTACATGCAAGGGTTTCAAGAAGAGGAAGAAGAAGAATTCGAAAACGACGACGACGCGGCGACGAAGGAAAAAGAAGAAGAAGAAGAAGAAGAAGAAGAAGAAGAAGAAGGAGAAGAAGAAGAAGAAACGACGATTGGTTCGACGACGACGACGACGACGACGACGCGATGGGAAAAGAAACCACCGAGAAGTCCTCGGTCGATGTCGTCGCGGGAAACGAAAAGCGATGATTTTGATGTTGCAACGAAGGAGGAGGAGGAGAAGAAGAAGAAGAAGAAGAAGAAGAAGGACGGCGAAGCGACGGCGACAGAGAAGAAGACGATGCGGCGAGGATTTTTGAACGAGAAGAAATTATCGTCCAGCGGGTTGTTTGGCGACGAGGACGAGAAAGAAGAAGAAGAAGAAGAAGAAGAAGAAGAAGCGGAGGTTGTTGGTACGAGGACGGCATCGGCTTCGGTATCGTCGTCGGCGAGGAAAAGAGAAGGCGCGGCGACGGTAAAGTCTCCGCTCCAACTCGTGTACAGAAACATTCGGAGAGATTTGCTCACCTCGAAGTCGTTCGATGCGTCCGCGATAAGAGCGACGAGAAGTTTGTTTCATTTTGAACCGTTTCCGGGGGTGGGCGTGTGGCCGGTGAAGTACGACGATATGAAAATGTTTCCGATGAAGAGTTCGTGTTCGCGGTTGATTGTTTTGTCGGTGTTTGACGACGCGCCAAGTTTAGCCGCAAGCGGGACCGCGATTGTCTCCGAGTTGAGTAAGTTGATGATGGGTTTTGGTGGAGACGGCAACGACGAAGAGGAGGCGGAGAACGAAGGAAACGCGCCGACGAAAGTGAAACAGAGACCGATGTTTGTGTGCAATCGGGCGCAGTATCACGTGACGATGTTCTTTTTCAGTCGACCAATTGAAGGGATGACGAGAGAAGAACCGGTGGAGTTTTTAATCGACACAAATGGTAGCGATGCAGAAAGAACAGACGTAGCGAGGAGAACAGACTCCGAAGATGAAATAGAACCACGGTCGTCGTCGTCGCCGCCGCCGCCGCCGCCGCCGAAATCATCGCAACCGACGATGGAGAAGCAACCTTCCATTCCAAAAGGATTAGGAGAAATGGTACTTCCGGACAAGCCAAAACCGCGTGTTAAACGTTCTGTCGAGCAAAATTACGACCGCGTGTTATCTCCACCAACACCACTGTCGAAAATCAAACCTCCGTCGGCTATTAGCAGTGCAGAAAATCTCTCGGGCGCGTCGACGCCGATATCGTCGACGCAGAGCAAGTTCAAACGTTCCGCCTCAGGCGCCATCCTCGACGAAGCCACCAAAGCGCAAGAAGTACTCCAAAACTGCGAATCCGTCGAGTTAATCGTCGATCGAGTCGTCTTAGCCACCTCCGGTGCCCTTCTCTTGTGCTTCGACGACGTCAACGACTCGCTCAAAAAATGCCGCGCCGCGCTCGCCTCCAACGCCGTCGGCGTTCGAGGCGTCCAACAAACCTCCACCGCGCACTGCACTTTAGCGCGAATCCTACCGAACGCCGGCGACGAGCAATTATCCGACCGCGAGTTGAAACAAATCGACCAACTGCTCACAAAATGGACGAAACGGTTGCGCGGCGCGAAGATGACGTGCCCGAAAGCTTGGTACGTGCGCGAACAACGATTTTCCTCCGTGGACGGCGATAAAGTTCGCTTGCGGTTCGGACTCGGGTCGTCCCGCGGCACGCCCCCGTAGCGTGTGAACTTGTGTTTCTTTTTTAGCGTACCCGTTGTTGTAAACCTACTAGAGTGCTATTATTGCCGCCGCGCTTTCATTAATTATCATTCGTGTACAACGCGACGACCCGATAGTCGCCGCGTCGCATTCGACGCGTTCGTCGTCCAAGGAAAGGAGAAAGAAACTTCTTCTGTTCGCATCCTCAAAAGTCCACCAAATAAGTACACACAAACCACTTACACTACTTTGCGCTGAAAAAAGAAATGTCATCTCGAGAAGCCAGCGGCGCGAGCGCGTTCGGGCGCGCGAACAGCGGCAGCGGTAACACCAACGCGACGACGTCTTCTTCGTGTTCGTCTTCGTCTTCTTCTTCTTCTCTGAGACGCATCCTCCATCTTAAAAACAGCGTCTTTGAAATCTCGAAAGCGGATAAAACGAAATCGAAGAAGAAGAAAAGCGAACACTATCAGCGCGTGAAAGTTACCGGCGACGGACGATGCATGTTCCGAAGTCTCGCCCTGGGTTTAGCGCATATTTCGAAAACGAATTTAACGTCCGCGGAAGAAACGCGCGAGGCGGACACGTTGCGCAACGCGGTGTTTGAACAAATGTGCAGAGACGAAGAGAAGCGGAAAAGCCACGGAGAAGCGAACATGTCGATTAAATACGGCGACCCGGACGGAATCGAGGGGTACTGCCGAAGAATACAAAGCCAAGATTTCTGGGGCGGGGAAACGGAGTTGTTGGTGTTGACGAAACTCATCAAAAGACCCATCATGGTGTATTTACCCGCGCACATGGCGAAGAACGCGGCGAGCGGAAGCGGGTACGTGTGCATACAAACGTACGGCGAAGAGTTTGCGAAAAAGACGAATAAAAAGACCGGGAAAGTGACCGAGCGTGCACCGGTGAGGCTTTTGTATAACGGACAGACGCACTACGATTTGCTCATTTAGTTATTTTTGTCATTGTCATATTACGCTTGGCTGCCAGTAGATTTAGTATTACTATTTTTGTGTCATGGTCACAGTCTGTTCTACCTAATAGACCTATTAGAGTTGGTATTACTATTTTTGTGTCACCGCCTTCGCCTGTTTTTGCTCTTCTTCGTTAAACTCTCGATGTCGTCCACGCCAGCGATGGCCGTTTTGTTGGAAAGATACGAGCCGCCAGTCGCGGTTTCACCGACCGCCGGACACGTACCGAACTCAGGGTGTTTATTGGTCGGTACCGGCGCGTTGACCTTATCGACTCTTCTCAGCGTTCTTTTTTCCATTCTATCGACGTAAAGGACGCCGTTTAGGTGGTCCATTTCGTGTTGCGCGATTCTCGCCGGCCAGCCCGTCAATTCCACTTCAATCGGTTTTCCATCCGGCGCGACGCCTTTCAGCTTCACCTTCAGATGTCGCCTGACGAGCGCCCGATATCCCTGCACCGATAAGCATCCCTCCATAAACGCAGCGCTCGCGTCGCCAATCGGTATTAACACCGGATTGATAACGACCTTCGCTTTGAAAGGCGCGCGTTTCTTCCTCTCTCTCTCCTCTTCGCTCTCGTCTGACATTCCTTCCGCCGTATCTTCCATCACGAATATTCGTTTCTTCACGCCAATCTGAGGCGCCGCGAGTCCAACGCCTCTCCCTTTCACGATCGCCAACATCTCCGACACTAACTCTTGTATCTCCGTGCTGTCGATATCTTTCTCGTCGACTTCTTCCGACCGTTCGTACAAGCACGCCTCCCCGGCTTGGACGATTTCTCGTTGCCCTTTCGCCAGGGATATTAAACTCGTGAACGGGTTGGACGCGTTTTCTGTCCACGTGCCTTCCCCGTCGGACGTTCCGTACGCGGCGGTGGTCCCCCGTCGGACGTTCCGCACGCGGCGGTGGTTTTTCATCGCCATCGCGGCGGAAGAGGAGGAGGAGGAGAAGGAGGAGGACGACGACGAAGCGCAGCAGCTGCGATGCATTTTTATCCTTCGCACAACACACTTTGACGACTTTGAAAGAAGAGAAATTGTAAAGTTGTTTGAAGGCGAAAGTCCGCGCATGAATATAAATAATCAACTCGAAATATTACAACAACTTACTAGCCGCGAGCATTTCCCTGTGCCTCTTCTCTTCTCTTCTCTCTGCCGCGGCTGCCGCTAATCTAATTTCGCTATTCGTGAGAGGCGGTTCAGGTTCAGCGTAGACGCCGTGCGCGTGCGTGCACACGCCGACCAGGAGAAGACCGATAATTTGTTCAGTTTGGAGCATTTCGCCTCTGGTTATGGACTCGATGATGCCGGTTAAGATTAAACCGAGCGTGATGGCGAATCCTTTGGCGACGGAGCCGAGATTTTTGGTGACCAGACCGACGCAGATGCCGCCGACCGCGGAAGTGAAAATCGGTACAAACGTGAGTAATGTGAAATGGTCAAACATGGAGGACCATTCGGTAGACCCGGCGTAGAGAAGACGTCGAACAGCTGTCGAGGAAACGAGATAATCGTTGGAGGGGTCTCTTGCCAACAGTGGATCTGATGCCATCATCGCTGCCGCGGCGTCTTGTCCTTCTTGGAGATGAGGATGCGTTTGTTGCACCAAAACCTCGTCGTTGAAGGCTAACTTGGAGACGTGAACGAAATAGATAATCGGTATAGAAGCGATGGCCATTTCAATCGTCAGCACTTGCGCGGGTCGCCGCAACGCTTGCAGCGAAATCTGCGTGCTCGTACTCGCGAGTCCGCTCAAACAAGACGCCGCAGTCACGGCAATCACCCCTAAATATCTCGTGTACTCTTCCTCCTCGATCACCGTCATGCCGTTCGCGTTTCCTCCGTTTGCGCCGTCCATCGATCCAAACGATTTCTGCGCGTCCACCGCGGGTTCCAATATCTCTTTAATTTGCAAAATCACGCTCGCTAACATCAAACCGAGTAAGCTCAAGCACTGAACGAAGGTCTGTTTCGTACCGAACACGACGTACACGAACAACGCGGTCCACATAATTTTTGTTTGGTTCAAACAATTGAACAACACCGCGTCGACGGAGTGATATCCGTATTGCATCAACATATTTTGAATGGAGTAAACAACCGCCGGAACTACGCTCAAAGCAAACACGTTCAATCTGACCTTGCCGAACTGTCGACGAATCTCCCGCGGCCCTTGCATTCGCATCGAAATCAAACACAACACAATCTTCACGCACTCCGTCGCAGCGACGACGCCCAAGCTCGAAACTTTCGTCGATATGAATTTCTTCGTCAACAGAGGTTGCGCGCCATACTGCACGCTCAACACGCAAAATGGTGCCACGTTTCGCATGATTTTTCCCCACGATATGTACCGTTGTTGTTGACCTCGCCTTCGCTGCGGGGCTCCCGAGGAGGTGGTAGTAGTGGTGGTGGTTGTGGTCGTCGTTCGGTGAATGGGAATACCGAACAAAAATGATTCTCTCTGCGTCGCCGCCGTCGTCTTTCTCCCTCTCTCTCTCGCTCCTTTCAAATCCTTCTCTCTCTCGTCGTCGTCGACCTCCTCCTCCTCCTCCTCTTTTTCGTCGTCGCGTTTCACTCCTCGTCGTCTCTGATGTCGTCGACTCCCTCTCGTTTGCACGTCGTCGTCGTTATATTCGTCGTTAATGCGCAACGACGCGTCTTCTTCTTCTTCTTCTTCTTCTTCCTCCTCCTCGTCGTAGTCTTCATCTTCGTCGCGCGACTCTCTTCTTCGCGGCAGTTGTTTTCGTCGTCGTTGTTTCGTCGTCGTCATCAAGACGTCGTCGTAAACGTCGTCGACATTTTTCCGTACTTTTAATTTGGCGTCGTCATCTTCCCGCGTCGTCGTTTTTCCTCGCGCGCTGCCGCGACGAGTATTCACGGCCATCGCGTATCCGTCTCTGCGCGCGTGCGCTGGGTTTCGTTGTCTCTCTTTTTTTCGGAAGGGGAAGGAAAGATGTCCTTTTCTACCCGCGCGCGCGCGTGTCTCTCTGCCCAGGTGAGAAAGCGCAGAGAGTGCACGAAGGAAGGGTATTTGGTGTGTACTTCCGGGAAAAGGTGGAGGGGTAAAGCTTGGATGTGACGCTCCGAAACGAACTTTCGTATCGTGCGTATTACATACCACAGAAAATCGAGAGAAGGGAAGGTGTCCCGAGTGTCACGTGTCGCGTGTCACAAGAGGCGTCGTGTGGTACGCGAGCGAGTGCCATTCTCCTTGATCAAAATAATAAAATCGAAAATATTAATACACAACCTTTTAAAACTAAAAAATCCAAGCCCGTCTCTCTCTGACTCTCTATATCTCTCTCTCTCTCTCTCTCTCGCCGCCTTAACTTTAAGCGCTGCCGTACTTATTCGGCGGCGATTGACTGTTCGGCGCGTCGTAATCACCTCCTTTCCTTTGGAGGAGCGGCGCGTGGCGGTCGTTTTCGTCGTCGAAGAGTTCTTCGTCGTCGTCGTCGTCGTCGCCAAAGGGGCAGCAACAATCGCAGACGCAACAACACGCTCTTCGACGGCGAGCGGAGCACAAGGCGACGTTGGCGATGTCGCGAGAGCCCGGGTAACCGTTTCGGTTCAAGTCTTTTTCTAACTGGTCGCCTTCTTTGACTAAATGGATCCAGGAGGAGAGGATGATGAACGTGCCGGCGGCCATGACTATGAGCCAGGAGACGTACGGGTTCGTGACTTCGGGTTGCATGGCGACGCGGAGTTGGTCGGCGGACATGAGGAAGAAGTCGAACGAGCCGTGGTAGAGCCAAGAGCGCGAAATGCACTTGATTGGATCGATGAAAAATCCATTGGATGCTTGGATGATCCAGTGCGCTCGAACGTACCGCATGCCAGAGATACCGGCCCAGATGGCGTGCATGGGCATGAAGCCTCTTGTAACGGTGATCATCGTCGCTGTGGCGCCGCGTTCAACGTCGTATAACGAGCGTCCGTCCATGCTTTGAACCGTGCAGTTGATGGCGGTATCGTTCCAACTCGTGATGGCGACTTCGGTTTCGTTGCCGTTCGGGTCGGCGAAACCGTACCGTGTCAACGCGCGAATGATGATGGTTTCGCGTTGTTTAACATCATCCGTGATTCCTAATCCGCCACTAATGCTATTCTTTCCTCCATTTTTCTCGTCGCTCTCGTGTGCACCCATTTCTCCGACCGTCAACCTACCATCGTCCTCGGCGCTCTCGCTCGATAATCGCAAGTAATCCTTCGCCTCGGACGGGTTCAATATTCCCTTCGTAATGTACGAGTGCATGCCATCCGTCGCCTTCTCTACCGTCAACTTGGTTTGCGCGAAACTTTCGTAGATACCTTGCAAAATTTGGTTCTTGAACTCCCGAATGATCTCGCTGTCGTCGTACACAGGATGCAACTGCCCTTTACCACCGCTACTTTTTCTTGAAATACCAGTCATCTTCCCGAGGAACGGGATCCATCCAGAATCCGTGGACATGAAGTAACTCATTTTATGTGATTGCTGCTGCTGTTGTTGTTGAATTATCTGTTGTTCTTCAGCGTACGCTCTTTGCGCGTCGAATTTTGTCTTGTCTTTCCCATCATTCATTTCCTCCATTGTTGTTGTTGTTGTTGTTGCTGCTGCTGCTGCTGCTACTGCCACGTTCGATTTCGACTTCGTGCTCGTGATTAGCGCCGGAATGATTTGCGTCTCTTGCATCATGTGCGCTGGTGTTGTGGCTCCCTTCGTCACTCCGTCCTCTCCCATTTGTGCGTCCAACGACCCGCTCAACACGACAATCCTCGGATGTTGTGGATCGTTACAAACCACCGTAACATCCGCTCTCGTCACATCCATCAGCACTTGCGTGTTTTGCATCTGCTCGTACGTTCGAACCCCGTATTGAACGTTCTCAATCCACGCGAAGCCTAAACCTACGACCATGGCTAGCAAAACAACCTTCCTCGGCGACCGCGTTCGCTTGGACCAACCGATGGCGTACGAACACCCGCCCATATCCTCCTCCAACTCAGCTTTACTCCCTAAATCGTCATCCCTCGCTCTCGTCCACCTGCTGGCGACAAAATACTTCGCCGTCTCTTCGCTAAATCCGGCCAAAATAAACGCCAACCACGCCGTCGCCATGATCGTCTCCAAGCTCACGTTTTCTTGACCGCTTTCCTCCACCGCCGGTTCCGCGCTAAACGCCATCGCCGAATACCCGAGCAACGCCGTCACGATCCCAGCCGCGAACGCTCGCACCGTGTACACCGCAATCGGTGCTACAATCGCCCCGCACCAAAATGTCTGCGCTAAAATCCCAAAACTTAGGTGCTCGTGAAACGCGTCCCTGTGGCCGCGCTTCGACATGAACACGAAAAACACCGCCCACATGCAGCACGGAATCAGCGCTGCCAATAAAACAACTATCGCGGATACCCAATCGCCCTCGCACTCTAACGTCGTTATGATTGCTTTCGCGAAAAACAACAGCAAGGTCACGAACAACCACGAGAACGAATTGTCGTGCGACCAGGCGGAGAGGCACGTCACGTACCAGCTTTGCTTCTCCGCGAACTCTCGCTTGCGAGTGCGCGGGGAAAGAGGAGTGACGCTCTGCCGTTGACGATCATGTTCGTCTTGTCGTCGCTTCGGAGGCAAGGCCATTTTTTGATATCCCTATTTCTGAATGCGACGACGCTTTGTCTCTCTTTTTATCTCTGTCTCTCTCTAGCCGCGGATTGTTGTCTCTCGCGCGTGAGAGTCCGTGTTATCGAGAGAAGAGAGCGCGCGTTTCGCGATAGAAATGACGAGAAAAAACAGGGGGGGCGCGTGGGGGCAAAATGAGGGTGTTGTAAACCCTAAATGTTTTTTTTGTGAGTGCAGTATTGAAAATCAACAAAAACAACAACTCTCCGTGCGACTTTACGCACGCGCCGGCCGTCCGCATCTAAAATCACGGCTTCTTCTTCCTCCTGAGCTCGAAGATTTTCGGCGGAGAAGCGCTCGCTTTTTCTTCTCGCTCTTTTTTATCGTTGAAGTCGTCGCGAGCGCCAAAAAGTATCGGTCGCGAGGAGGAGGAGGAGGCGTTCGACGCGATTTTTTCGCTGTATTTCACCTTGAACTTTCCCTTGACGCCGCCACCGATGACGCCGCTTGCTTTCCTCAAAGCATCGAGGTTTTTAAAGTGCGCGATGTATATGTCGTCTAAATCAGTCTCCGAGTCGACTTCGACGGCAAATTGACCGGACCAAGGACGGAGCATTAGAAATACTGTTTTTTTCTCTGCGCCGTCGGAAAACGTGGCGGTGAGCCGTTCGTATTCGATACCGCCGTTTTGCTTGGTGTGGTAGGAGGTGAATCCGGGGAAGTATTCGTCCTCGTTGGCGTCTTCGGGTGGTTGGTTCAATGAACTTCCTGGCGCTCCGTTCAACGTGGACGTCATCATCATCCGATCCTTTTCCTCTTTTTCTTTCTTCAACTCGTCGTGCGCTAAGATAGCCTCGCGCAAATTGATCGACGGTTTCTTACACGCTGCCGTTCGAAAGACGTCCACGCGTCGATTAGGTTCGTTGCCGTAGCTTTGTGACGTGAAGCCCCACAACGCGGCGTACTCGTGGACGACACCGCGAAGATATTTCGTCATCGCCGGAAAAGTTGCGCGACGATTATTGGCATCTCTCGCCATCTCTTCGAATTTCTGTTCGATTTGCGCGCACAAGCGAGGATTGTTCTTTGCCGCTTTCAAGTGTTCTTGTTTAAACGCACTCTTTGCACCCGATACGGCAAACGCCGACACGCGTGACTCTGGATTTGAAATGCCAAACGCCGCGGCGAGTTGCGCGCGCCTCGCTTCGTCTGCGTTTACGGAATCGTTCGGAAGCGCCGCCGCGGCAAACTCAGCCGCTCGTTGACGCTCTCGTTGTTGTTCATGGTGATTGAATGCTCGAGTGTCAGACGAGGACGGTATTGTTTGAGACGGCGGCGGTTGAACTCGGGGTCGACGAACGACGCTATCGTTATTGTCGTGCAAACTCGACGCTCTCTGCGCCATTTGGCTCCACCCGCCGGTACCGATGCGAGTGGTTGCATTCCCCGAACCTGATCCTAAACTTGGGAAATTTTCCGCGCTCGACAGCTCAATGTTGCTATTACTTCCGTGTCTACGAATAGCCTCTGGGTTTGACCAACCGCTAAAGGAAGTCTGCGCCGCTCTTAATGTTTGTCCGCGTGACATGGCGATATCGTCGTCTACCATGGCAAATGCACCAAACGCTCGAAAGGCATTTTCTTGTTGTTCGATGGACGTTTGTAAATTCGCCGCTAAAGCCTGCTGTTCGGAAGCTTCTCTGCTATTATTACTACTGGTGTTATTCCCGTTTTGCTGCTGTTGATTATTTCTTCTATTATTACTACCACCCGCACTACTATTCTCGCCTTGCCTTCGCTCCCGAATGCTCGTAAACATCGACGACGCCAACGTCCTTCTCAACTCCTCGCGTTCTCTTTGCATCCTCGCTCTTTGTTCTTCCGTCCTCCTCTCCGCATTTTCCAACTCGTCTTTCTTTTCCTTCTGTAAATTTACATACGCTTTGTGTACGCTAAACTTCTTTAATGAAAATTTCCGCAAGTGCTCGTCCAACCTCTGACAATCGCTCGCGTCCAACGCCTCTCTCGTCAACGGATTCTCAAACGTTTTCGCGTTCACGACGTACTCCGCCAACGCCTCTGGGTCAAAAAGATGTTTCACCTGTTGCTCTTCAGATATAATAGTTGTCGTCGTCGTTCTTTCGTTCGCATCCTCCTCGCCTCCGCCTCCTTCGTCCTCGTTCAGCGACGAATAGCTTTGTTCTCGTTTAAACTTCTTCCCGAGCAACTCAAACGGCGCGTGCGCTTGCTCGCAAAACGGTTCCAACGTAATCGGGTCGCACTTTTCCTCCGGCAGATCCTTCCACCATTTCGGCGCCTGCTTTTGTTGCGGTTGCTTTCTCATCGTCGTCGTCGTCGGCGGCAAAGAAGAAGAAGAAGAAGAAGAAGGAACTTGTCGCGGAACTATCGTTTTCTTCTTCTTTTGCTGTTGTTGTTGTTGTTGTTGTTGTTGTTGTTGTTGCTGCTGACTGCTATTTTTCGGCGGCGGCGGCACGAACGCCTTTGCATCTTTCGACAACGAGGGGGCGCCGTTATTATTATCGTTCACGTCGGAGGGTTTTGAAGTTCCATCGTCGTCGTCGTCGACGCCGTCGTCGTCGTCGTCTTCTTCGCTTTTCTTCTTCTTCTTTTTAGGAATCGACTTCGTCGCCTCTCGAAACAAATCCACTCGCTCTTTGCCGTTTTCCCCGACCGGTCTCCTCGGAGGCGCGCCTCGCCCGGATTTTGGTTTCTCTTTTTTCTTCGTCGTCCGCTGCTGTTTAGTCCTGTCGTTATCGTCGTCGTTCATCGTCGTCTGGGTTTTCTTTCCCGTTTCTTCTCCCTCTTTTATTCTCCCACGCCGGCGTCGTCGCTCGGTCCCTCTCTGGATATCTCGCAGTCACTACTCTCTTTCCCAGAAAGACCTCTCTCCGTGAGAGGGCGAGAGAGAGAGAAGAGGCCAAAAACGAGCGAGTTTCTTTTCTCTCTCGCGTTTGCGTTTGCCCGCGCGTTCGCGCGTTTGCGCGCGCGAGAGAGAGAGAGAGAACCAACACGTCTCTCGTCGTCAAGTCACTTTCGGGTAAACGACGAGAGCCAACAAAACGACGAGCGCGAAAAACCCTAAACCCTAGCCTGGTGAAACCCTAAATAACTTATTTCTTCTTTTTTCTTCCCGTTATAAAAAAGAAGGAAAATCTCACCAGTCACCCATAACTCACTCGCGCGCGTCCGCACTCTTCGTTCGTTTCCTTTGAAGAAGAAGAAGAAGAAATACGACGACGCGAGATAAACATCTCTCCATCTTTTGAGTTTTGCGACGAGAAGAGCTCCCAAAGAAGAAAGAGGACGACGTTCTTTTTTTAAAAAGAAGCAATTTTGCGCGTGCCTCGCGGCGTGGGAGATTAAAAAGTTCTGATAACTTTTCACGGAACAACAACGCGAAAGAAAACGCGAAGAGGTGCGAACGAACGCCAGAGAGAGAGCTTTTCGACCCCTTTCTCGCTCTTTTTGTTTATCGCTCGCGCTGTTGTCGTCGTTTCCAGAGAGAGAGCGCGTCGCGCGTCGAGAGAGAAGGAAGGTTTCGGAAATTTGTAATTGTCGTATACCCTCTCTCTCTCCCCGCGGGTAAAAAGAAGGAAAAAAAAAGGGGGGAAAATCAATCTTCTCTCTCTCTGCTTTGCAGGCTTCCTCTTTTCCGTTTCCTTTGCGAACGCGCAGAAAACTGACCCTTATTTCCCTCTCTTCTTCTCGATTCCGTCTTCTCTTTTCGGTGTTCTTCTTCTACCGACGACGCTCGCAGAGTTTCCGAGTGGCGCGATAGTGCATATATATAGAGAAGTTTTACACGCACGGTTCAGTCATGGCGCCGTCCTCGGAGAAAGGGCGGCGGCGGGAGGAGAACGCCGACGCCGGGAGGAACACTAACAACGCCTCGCCCGCGCCGCCGTATTTAGCGCAGCTGTTGAGCGCGGCGGGTGTGCCGGTGAATCCAGTAGATGGAAGCACGTCACAACAGCAGATGTTGCAATTTCAGCAGCAGCAAAACGCGGCGAACTTTGCGGCGGCGACGGCGTTGACGTTGTCGGGCGTGAATTCGCAGTTGAAGTCGTTCGGGAATAGCTCGTTACGATTGAGTGGTCCGGCGAACAGTGGAGGGCAACCGGGGAGTCCGTCCTTTTGGAACCAGTTTTTCGCGCAGCAAGCGTTGGTTGGGAGCTTATATAACCAGCAGCAGCAGTTTCAAGGGACGCAGCAGGCGCTGCCCAACGGCGCGAATCTCAACAACGAGAAGTTGAGCTTTTTGAGCAACTTTTCCACCGGTATGGGAGGTGGAACGCAGCCGACCATGTCAAACAGGACGCGGAGTAGCGGAGGGAACGCCATTTTCGATAACGAGGACTTGAAAGAGCTGTTGAGTTCAAAGTTGCAACAGAAGATTGGAGGATCGGGTATCGGAGAGATCAACAGCAGCGACGCGGCGAGGAAGAGAAAATTGTCGCAGGTAAACACGGAGAATATTAACATCAACAACAAAAGGAAACAACCGGATTCAGGCGTGAATCAACAACCCGGATCGAGGGGCAACTCTGCGTTTAGTCCTTTTGCAAACTCTGGCGGCGACGGAAACAACATCTTTACCACCAGCGAACTTATGAAAGTTAAGAGTTTGCAAGAAAAGAAGAAACGCTCGGCGGAGAAGAAGAACAAGAAGAGCAACAGCGACAAAGCGACGTCGCAAGAGAGGAAACCGGGAGAAAAGAAAACGAAGAAACAAAAAGAAACGAATCCGAAAACCATGCAACTAGCCGACGCCGCGATGAGCTTGGATCAAGAACGGAGCAACGTGATGAACAATCAAAACGTTCTCAAGGAGGTCATGAAGTTGCAACAAGAATATATCAAAGAAACTCCGGAAGAGCGAGAAAAGAGAGAAAAAGACGAAGCTGCGATGAAAATGAAACAATTGAGCACGAGAGGTCACACGACGCGAGCGACGGAAAAAGAAGAGCTGTATAAATCCATAGTAGACGTGGATGGAAACTTGTTGAAGCCGGAAGTGCTGGAGCGATTCGAAGCAAACGCAAACAAAATGACGCAACTGAACAAAGAACACGAAGAGCAAAAGAAACTATCTGGATCGGGAGGGAAGAAAAACGGCGCCGTCTCGGCTTTAGCGCAAGCCGCTGCGCAGAAGATCACCGGCGCTTCCGACGATGTCATGGCAAAAGTCCGAGGTATTCTTGAAGAAGAGCTTTCGGACGCGGAAACGGACATCGCCGAAGGCGACGAGACGGGCGAGTTGGACAACAACAAAGCAGGCGAGCCAAAAGAAAACGCGAAAAAACTTTCCGACGCGGCGGAGAAAGAGGAAAAGAGCACTGATTTAGATAAAGACGGTAAAGATATCAAAGTTCGCTCGCGATCGTGGTCTCAAGAAGAAGACGATCTCGTCCAAGTGTTAGTTTCCCAAGTCGGTCCGAAGAAGTGGGCATTAATCGCCAGTCAACTTTCAGGAAAGACGCAAAAACAAGCCTACGCGCGATGGAGAGATTATTTACAACCCGGTTTAACGTCTCGTCCGTGGACGAGATGGGAGGAGATTCATCTCTTGGATTGCCAGGCGCACATCGGCAATCAATGGGCTATCTTAGCCAGATTCATGCCTGGACGTTCGCCGAACGCCATTAAAAATAGGTTCCACGCGACGAAACGAAAAAAAGAACGCAACACAGGCGCGGTTGAGAATGAAAAAAAGGATATATCCAAAGGGAACATGACGTCATTGACGCGCGAATCGGAAGGTAAAGGCGACAAAAGCTCGAGAAAACAACCCCCGGAACAACCGGAGAAGAAGCGAGACGAAAAAAATAAAGCCATCGACGCCAAAACGGCGCAAACGAAAGCAGCGGCGCAGGCGCCGTCGTCATCGCCGAGCGGGGAACGCACAAAAAAAGGAAAGAAGAAAGTGACGCCGCCGCCTTCGCAACGAAAAATCCGCGCCACGCGAAGCGTCTCTAAATAAACTAGCAGAACAACAACGCGCTCACGTAGACAAAAAAAGAACGCACGCATCATCATCATAATCATCATCGTCATCACCGTTGATTGAAACACATTGTAGAAAATACGCCCCGAGTTTTTATACTTATAAAACACATGTATATATACGTATGTATATTTGATGTACAACCGCGGTACGACGCGCGCGTAAAGAAGTAAAGAAGTCACAAAAGTTTCCTCGCGTTGTGTTTTTGCGTCTGTCTCTTCAAAAAAAAAAAATAATCGAGAGCGCAAATTCACACCAAAATGTCACTCTCTTCGACGACGACGACGACGACAAAAATGCTCCTCGTGGCCTCTTTAGCGCTGCTGGGGTGCTCTTCCCTCGCCGGTGGTGGTGCGTCGTGTGTTTATTTCTTCTTCTTCTTCTTTTTGATGTGAACTCAATTGTTTTTCTCTCTCTCTCTCTCTCTCCCCGATCGGTTTTATATTATGTCTCGGCGGGCGCTGATAACTTTCTCTCTCTCTCTCTCTCTTACGAAACAACAGTCCACGCGGCGGAGGAACAACCGAAAACGACCGCACCAGCACCGAAGCACATTTTAACGGACATTCCGGACGCGTCCGCGTCCGTGGACACGACGGTCGTCTTCCCTGGATTTGGGACCGATTTGCGATTTCCAGCGGCGGAGGACATCACCGCTTTGTTGGGCGTCCGAAACGTGGGCGATTCGACGATTGAGTTGCAAGCGATTGCGGGATCGGTGAACGCGCCGCAGGCGTTTCAATATTTCGTGGCAAACTTTTCCAAGTATGAATTTAACGGCGAGGACGAGGAGGACGAGGAATTCGCGCCGTTTAACCCGAGGATCGGAAGCGAGAAGTTGGCGACGAAACGCGGGGCGAAGAAGGGCTCGGCGAAGAATTTGTACACGAGTAAAGAGCAATCTGTGGTGAACGCAGGGAGAGAGTTAACGGTGCCGTATTCGTTTCAATTACCCGCGCCGTTAGCTGGGATGGATTTTACGTTGGCACTGACGGCGTTTTACCAAGAGGATGGGGAACAATACGCGACAACCTTTTTTAATCACACGGTGAGAGTGTTGGATCCAAACGTGGCAGTTGATTTTCAATTGACGTTCGTGTACATCGCGCTGGGGAGCTTTGCGCTCGGTCTCTTGTATTTGGTGTTGAGAGTGTTCGGGTTGGATGCGCATTTACCGTTTATCGGTGAAAACGCGATTGAGGCGAGCAAGAAGCAAAAGAAGAAGACGCACGAGATTAACATGGCGGCTGCGAGAGCGGAAGCGGCGAAGAAGATGAGCGAAGGAGGAAGTGGTGCGACGGGCAACGATAACAAAAAAGGTGGGGGTAAAGAGGACGACTGGCTCTCCGGGACGGCGTTTACGAACCCAAGTTCGTTCTCCACCGGGGCGACGAAACCGAAGAACCGCAAAGGAGGCAAAGGAGGAAAGAAGTAAACGCAAAAGTAAAAAATCTAATAACGTAATAAAAAATCAATCAGTTGGTACTCGAGTAATCAATCAATCGCATTAACAAAACACATGCACACAAAACCGAACGCAAACAGAGTTAGTTTTTTTCCTTTCTTCTTCAATCAAGATGAAGTCACCGCGTGCATGGCTTGCGCCAACCTTTCGACCGTTTTGCTCGTGACGCCCGCCATGGAGATTCTACCGTTTCTCGTCATGTAAATGTGATGTTCATCCTTCAATCTATCCACCTGTTCGGGAGTTAAACCTGAGTAGCAAAACATCCCAATCTGATCGGTCACGTGCTTCCATCCCATCGTGCTCCCACTCTTCTCCAAAGCCTCTCTTAATTTCGCTCTCATGTCGATAATTCTATCCGCCATCATCTTCACCTCGGTTAACCACAATGCGTTCAACTTTTCGTCGCCTAAAATGGTCGAAACCAAATTCGCCCCTTGTAACGGCGGCGACGAGTACATCGCTCTCGCGATCACTTTCAACTGCGATTCGACGACCGCCGCTTCCTCTTTGGACGCGCACACCATGGATAACGTCCCAACTCTGTGACCGTACAACCCCATGTTCTTGGCGAAACTTTGCGCCAACGCCATGGCGTGTCCGTCTCTCTTAAACATTCTCAACGCGAACGCATCTTTATCGCAATCGCCACTGGCAAAACCTTGGTACGCGCTATCCAAAAATGGGAACAAATTCTTCTCCTTGAACAGTTTCGAAATTTCCAACCACTGCTCTTCACTCGGGTCGACCCCGGTTGGGTTGTGCGCGCACGCGTGCAACAACACGACGTCCCCTTCCTTCGCCTTCCCCAAATCTTCCTTCAACCCGTCAAAATCCAACCCTCTCGTTTCCGCTTTGTAATACCTATACGTCTTCGTCTCGACTCCCGCGTCGCGGAAAATATTCAAATGATTCGACCACGTCGGATCTGGAACGTAACACACCGCGCCTTTCTTAAATCGAGCGATGAACTCGGCGAACAAGCGACAGGCGCCCGTCCCCGACAGCGTTTGTATCCCCGCGATGGTCTTCGCGTCTCCAATCTCCTTCCCGTACGCCAATTCTAAACTTCTAGAGATGTACTGATTATCGCCTTGCGTCGGTAAATATTCCATGTTCTTCGCGTCCTCGATCAGTCGCTTCTCCGCCTGGCGCACGCACTCCAAAACCACCGGTTTACCGTTATCGTCTCGGTAGGCTCCCGTGCCGAGGAGCATTTTCGACGGATCCGTGTCCGCGTGAAACATTTCCGAGACGCCCAAGATTGGGTCCTGTTTGTGTGCGTTTCATTCACGAATCGTCAATGTCGTCGTCGTCGTAAAAGAGAGAGAGAGAGAACGAACGAACGAACGCGTTGGTTGAAAAACTTTAAAACGGCTCGACGAGAGAGAGAGAGACGAAGAGAGAGAGAGACGAAGAAGAGATAAAACGTCGGCTTCATCTCTCTCTCTCTCCGGGGAAAAAAAAACCCAAAAAGTAAGTAAATTTCACACCTTCGGCGCCGCTTCCACGTGCGACCATAATCCACCACCACTCATCGCGCGTCGTCGTGAAACAGTAGTTGTCGTTGTTGTTTTGTTCGCGAAGAAGACGTCAAAGAAGAGTAGTATTCGTTTGCGATGACTGCCACCAGTTGTTGTTCTTTTGATCGAGTTGCAAAGCCGTAACGAAGTGTGCATGCACCTTTTTGTCGTCGTCTCTCTGAACTTTTTTTAAGTGACGGACGAAAAGACACAAAAACACGTAAGCAGGAAAAGCAATTTTTTATTATTTAGGGTTTTGGTACAATTTTTTTTTAGGGGTTTAGAAAACGTCCAAAGTTTTGGATTCGTCGCATCACACATTTGGAATTAACTCTTAATACTACTATCTATACTCCTCCTCTTCTTCTTCTTCTTCTTATTATTATTATTACCACTACTACCGCTCTGCTCGAGATGGCGACGAGCGCGAGGCAAATACAGATCACGGAACAAACGAGCCGGGCGGTGGTGGAGAACCAGCTCAGGGTCGGGATGGACGTGGTGTGTTATCAGAGAGGTATTTTTTAAATCATTATTCGAGAGGGAAGAGAAGGATTTTGAAAAAAAATATTCCCGCAAAAGATCGAGAGTCTCTCTCTTTCTCTCTCTCTCTCGCGCGCGCGTTCCTTCTCGTCCATCTTCTCGTTCTTCTCTCTTCGAGCGAGCGCGATGATTGTTTCGTTTTGCGAACGTTCGCGCGCGCGCGCGCTGACTCTCTTTTTTTTTTTTTTTTTCCCTTTCTGGCTTTCGTAGGGATATTTGACGCGAACACGCACTTTACGGAAGCGAAGCAGCAAAACGCCGCGAACAGCAACGCGCTGAATGTCCCCAGGATGCTTCGGAAGTGCGCGAAATCGAAACGATTGTTGGACGCGATGGAAAATGGCGTGTTTGATGCGCTCAAGCGAGGGTACTTGCGATCGGTTGCGTTGGTTATTTCGCACCCGGACGATCCGAAGACGCTGTTGGAGGAATACTTGTTCACCGTCGAATACGACCAGGCGAAGCGAGCGAGATTGTTGACGACGAGCGTGAAAGGGAAAGAAACCGCTTCGAAGGATGGTGCGAAGAAAAAAAACGACGAGGAGAGACTGACGGATCCAAAGAGGATTCGAAAAAACGCGATCGCGACGACTAGGACGCTTTTGTCGCTCGTGAGAACGTTGGACGCGTTGCCGGATGGAAGTACGGCGAATTTAAATTTAACGTACACGGAAGAAACGCCGGCGACGTACGAACCTCCATTTTTTGAAGCAGCAGATGACGCCGCCGTAGATGAAGAGAATGACTTTGGCGAAATCTTATCGAAAGAGGAGTTTCACGACGGGTCGAAGATGTGGAAGAGAGATCCGTTTACGATGGAGCTCGGATGCATCGAAACAAAGTATCACTCAATGAAGGTGAAGGCGTCGAGCGCGTTGGATCCGCTGTTGGACGGGGAAGAAGAAGAAGAAGAAGAAGAAGAAGAAAGAAACGAATTGGTCGAGTTACAGGTGGAGCCAGTTCAAAAACCAGCGCCTGCGACGACGGTTGAGAAAGAGAAATCGAGAAAACAGTCCCCGCGCTACCCAGATCGAGAAGCGATGAGAATCCACGGCGGTGTCGATCCCAACGCGAACGCGGTTCCAGAATCGCAGCTCGCGAGTCTGCCTCCGGTAGAAAAGAAGAAGCGTGGACGATCTCCAGAAAAAGTCAAAGCAGCGGAACCGTTGCCGAGCAAAAAGCGCGGGCGACCGCCTAAGGTTTCCAACGAACACTCTCAACCGCGGAAGAAGAAAAAGGCAAAAAAGACCGCATCGACGACGAAGAAACGCAAAGAAAAGAAACACAACGAGCAAACTCCGGCGAAAACCGTCGCGAAATTACCGACGATTCCGGTCACCAACGACTCCGCGCTAGAGGCGCTCAAAAAGTACATCGAAACCATGGGCGGCGAGTTACCCGCGAACTGGTCGGCGAAGGTGGCGAGACGCGCAGACGGTCATCTGTACGCCATCTATTTCGACCCGAACGGGAAAAGACTCAGGTCTAAACCCGAAGTCGCGAGGAGTTTGAACGTGTTCGTTGCTCAGTGATGGTCGAACAACAACGCGGCGAAGATAGACGAGAAGAAAGAAAGAGAGAGAGGTATAAAGAGAGAGAGAGACGCGCATGTGATGAACATTTAAAAAATACACACAATGGCTCATTGGGATTTTACCGCCAAAAATATCTAAAAATCTCCTTCCTCAGAAAAAGCCGGATGTCAAACGCGTTCCTCCCTTCCATCCGCCTCGACGACGACGTCGTCGTCGACAGAAGACACCATCTCATCGTCCCGCGCAAGCAAAAAGAACCGCCGGCTTTGCCATCGCGTTACGCGGCGCAACAACAACATCGACGAGTGAAAGTACACGTCATCGATAAGACGCGCGACTCCAGCGCGTTCGCGCTTTTATCGACTTCCAATTGCCAAACGATTCGAGACTTTCTCGACGCGAAGATCAAGCACCGATTCGTGCCGTCGGACGCTCTGGTGAGGATGAAAATCGACAAATACGTTTTGTGTTTGGAAGACGAGATTGAATTGATCAGAGAGGACGACGTGGTGCGAGTGGAGGTTTTGGACGAGGAGGTGTTGTATTGCGACGAAGAAGACCACGAGGAGGAGGAAGAGAGAGGGGATTTCAGGAACGCGACGAAGCCGGGGAAGAGGAAGCACGCGTTGTCGAGCGACGACGACGACGACGAGACGAAGAACATCGATAATTTTAGCGACGAGGAGGAGGAGGAGGAGGACGACGACGAGGTGAACAACAGCGATGAAGAGAAGAAGAAAGTGGTATCTTTGTTACGGATGACTAAGATCAACGGAAAGAACTGGACGACGCAAAAGCCGACGAATGCGACGGTGACGAATACGACCACGAATACACCCAAGACGAAGAGAAGGAAGCAGACGACGCCGATGAAGACGAATACGGCGAGCCCATGGAAAACTCACAGCTCGGGGAAGAACAGGATAAGGATGCACCGGTTCATGAGAATGAAATCGGACGAAAAGTGTGGACATTGCAAAATGTGCTTAAACCCGACGGCAAAAAAAGCGTGCTTAACGAGGCGGGCGGAGATGGAACCCATCACCTACCCGGCAGACGATACCGTATGCGAGGAATGCAAGCTAGGGGACAATGCCGAACAACTTATGCTTTGTGACGGGTGCGACGACGGATACCATTCGTACTGCGTAAAATTAAAGGAAGTTCCAAAAGGCGATTGGTTCTGCTCGAAGTGTTTGGCAAAGCAACAAGTGGAACAGGAAGGAGAGAAACCTGCGCTGAGGGGAGCGATACAAACAGAAAATGAAAAAGAAGAAGAAAAGCAGCAGGTCGATATGAGCGCATGTCCAGGTTTGGATGGTCATAAAAGATGCGGAAGGACGCCTGCGTACTGGGGCTCCAAGTTGTGTTCACGATGCATTCGTACCAAGGAAGAATCCAACATTCGAATTCGAAAACATACGCTGCGTCACTCGAGCGAAGCGCGTAGTCTTTTCGATCGTGTAGTCGTCGTGCCCAAAGTTTCTAATCCAACACCAAAAGATTTTGTGCAATGCAGAGCGATAACGGTGACAGGAGATCGGTGCAAGAATTCAGCCCTGACGTGTCCTAGACATAAGCATCAAATTACCAAGGCGAGGGCATTGAAACCAGAAGATGCTCATCCAGTTCAAGAAGAAGAAGAAGAAGAAGAAGAAAGAGAAGTAGAGAGAGAAGAAGAAAACGAGAGAGAATCACCTGAGATGGAAAAACCGCAAGAACAAGAGGAGCTAAAAAAAAAAGAAGACGACGACGAGGACGAACAAGAAGACGAAGAGTTCTTTTGTACCGGAAAAGATAGTCCCGGGCCTCCGAATGTTAAAGACGACGTCTACCGCGCCATGCTCGACGATGCGCTCAAACTTTGTGAAGCTTGCAACTACGCTCGTCTGAGAGATATCTTTCTCAGAGATCTGCCGAATGGTTGCATCGGCTACGGCCAAAAGCTAGGCTTGTGCGCCATGGCAAAGTCTTCTCGCGAAACAGGACTGTGTATTGTCTGCACGAGCTGCAAGGAAAGAAAGTTTAGCCGAGGGCACGGCGAATACGAAAACGCGTGCACCGAGCCCGTTTTGATCGGCAAAGAAAACCTATGCAGCCGATGCTATCAGAGAAAACGTAAAGATGAGATAGAAATAGAACCAGAGAAGAAAAGACGGTTTACGTTACCGCCATTTTTCTTCTGAGCGTCGCGTATTTGGGGACGCCGCGGTGTAACTGCATCTCCCCGGAAGGGTACGAGTACACGAGTAAATGGGACGTCGGGTTGGCCTTAGGTTTTGGTCCTCCACAAAAAGAATAGCGTTTCTTTAGCATCGCGTTGTATTCCATTCTCTGTATAAATGCTAGCGCATCATCGATCGACGCGCTTCTTCGTTCTCGAATTCTCTTCTTCTTCTTCTTCTCGGTAACTGTCTTTCAACGCGCGCCACAAATTTTTTTCCTCAGCGGGGGCTCCTCGCGCGCACGAAACATGAATTCGTTCCTCCCGCCGCAAAGAGTCGTCTCCTCCTGGGAGAACAACTTCACCGGAACGAATCAAACGACGCCGTCGTTGAAAGGCGTCTCGTCGGACGACGTGGACGCGACGAACCCGTACGCGTTGGTCGCGGTGGAAGAGGATGCAAATCCAATCGGAGACGAGGACAACGAAGAAGAAGAAGAAAACGCGCGCGCGCGCGAAAGAGAAGAACATCGTCTTCAAAGAAACGACACGAAAGAAGATGGCATTCGCGTGCGCGTCGAGGTCGAGAACGGGCCGAATTTAATCCTCTCGACGAGCAAGTGTCACACGGTGAATGATTTAGTCGAGCAAAAGTTGGTTGATGTTGAAATTCTCTTGGGAAAGTCGATACGAGTTTTAGTCGCGGGAAAGTACGAAGTGCGCGGCGAAGATCCGATTTTGGACGTGCTGAGAGACGACGAGGTTTTGGTCGTGAAAATTGCCGGGGGAGATGAAGAAGGAGGAGGAGGAGAAGGGGAGGTGTCGCGAGAGGAAACGGTGGAAGAGGAGAGAGAATGGAAGAAAGCGAGAGGAAGCGAAGACGACGAGGACGAGGAGGAGGCGCGGAGGAGGACGTGCCCGGCGTGCAAAGATTTTTGCGCCGAGAATGGGAGCAAAAGAGTGATCCAGTGCGATATTTGTGACGACTTTTATCACTTTTCATGTGCTGGATATAAAAGCAAAGCAGACGTTCATAAAGTTCGCGAGTGGTTTTGTTACGACTGTCTTTTAAAAGCCAGAGAGGATCCGGAAGACTACTGCTCGCTAGCGTACGAGAATCTTTCCCAATACCTACGCGCGCTCGGTGCGAAGGAGAAAGACATTCGAAAGTTGGTCGTCGACGTTCGATTAAAAAGTCCCGGGACAGGGAATATGAAAAGGAAGTATAGATACTTATCGAAAGACGGCACGAGCGTTACGTCGAAAACAGCGGTTGCGAAAGCTTTGCGTTTGATATAAGAAATAGGTTTAGTGTACAGATAAAATGGGTCATTCTTAGAGACACGCGAGCGCGGCTTCAAAAACACAAAGATGTTGATTGTAACAACAGAATTCAACAAAAGGAGAGTAAATATGAAAACACGATCTAAACAGCTAATACATACTATTACAAATATTTTACGAACGCCGGGACGCCTTCGCTAATGCGTCGCAACGACATGACCGCCAAGAGCAAAATGTCCGCCTTGGATTCGCTGTCCTTCTTCTGTCCTAGAATGCGTATCCCCTCGTCCGTTGTCAAAACGTCGCCTTGGAACCGTTCGTACATGCCGGTAACAAGCATTTCTTTCACTTCTGTCGGTAAATCGATTATGCAATCGACATAACCGCCTCTTTTCTTTACGCTCGAGCTCACCGCGACGACTTCTTTAATACCTAATTCAGCTGCCGCGTACGCGATTTCGCGCTCAAGCAAAGCGCACGAGGTGAAACTGTCCGTCACTTCGCCGAAGTGTTTCAATAAACAGTGCGAAGCGACGGAGAACTCACGCGCAGTTTTTGCTTTGAATACAATATTCTCCGCCGTTTTTCGGGCGGTGTCTGTGGCAATGTAGGTGGGAGAAATGGATAAGTCATCCGTCGATTCGCGAACTTCCGTCGTGACGAGCATCGTGTCATCTTCAATCTCTGGATTCTTGTAGTCCGACACGAGCGTTTTGTGAATGATTTTTACTTCCCCGGGGAGGCACGCTTTCAAACGCATCATTTCAACACGCTGTAACTGCGAGTAAAGCAATTCGAGGTACAAATCTGCACCCACCGAATCGACTTCGCCGGATTGTTTCTCGCCGAAGAGAGTACCGACACCTCGAATGGACATGTCTCTTTCCGCCAACTTGAAACCTTCACCTAATCCGCACGACTCTTCCAACGCTAACAAGCGTTCTTTTGCTTTTTCGTTCAATGATTCTGGATCTTGCCCGTAAAACATCCACGCGTGCGCTTGGCGGTCGGCGCGACCGACGCGACCGCGCAACTGATACAACGACGCTAAGCCAAACGATTGCACCTCTTCGATGATAATCGTATTGCAATTCGGAATATCTAAACCAGACTCGACGATCGTCGTGCACAACAAGACATCAGCCTCACCATTTGAGAACTCATCCATGACCGCATCCAAGGTATCCCCGTCCATTTGTCCGTGCGCTTCAATCACTCGTAGGTTTGGCAAAATACCAAACAACCTTTTTCGCGACTCGCCCATCATCATAATTCTGGGAACGATGTAATAAATCTGCCCTCCGCGATTGATTTCGAACTCAATAGCTTCGCGAATTTTATCTTCGTCCATGGGTAACAAGTTCGTTTGAATCGGCCGACGCTGCGGTGGTGGCGTTTGGACTAAACTCGCGTCCCGGAAACCCGAGACGGCCATGTGCAACGTTCTCGGAATAGGGGTCGCCGATAAAGTTAAAACGTCAACCGTTGCTTTCAACGCGGAAATTTGGTCTTTGTGTCTGACTCCAAACCTTTGCTCTTCGTCGATGATTAGCAAATGCAAGTTATCGTAGACTTCCGTCGGCAAGTTTAACAATCCGTGCGTACCAACGATGATTTGCGGTCTCCCCGAGTCTTTTTGGGTAAACTTCTCCATAATTTCTTTTTGTTCTTTCGTTTTGACGTGTCTTGTGAGAAGATTGACTTCTACGCCCAAGTGTCGAAATCGCGCGGCAACGTTCGCGGCGTGTTGTTTCGCCAAAACTGTCGTTGGTGCGAGAATGAAAGAATTCTTGCCGGAAAAGCACGCTCGAGATATGGCTCTAAAAGCAACCTCTGTCTTACCAAAACCGACATCGCCGACGACGATTCTGTCCATAGGCGTGTCTCTGGTCATGTCCTCGTTGATATCCTCGATGGCCATCTTTTGGTCGGGAGTGAGCTCGAAACGAAAACCTTCCGCAAACTTAGCCTCTTCTTCCGGAGAAGACAATTTATATGGCGCTCGGACGCATTGTAATCGTTGTAAATATACGCACATTTGGTGGACGACTAAATCGCGAATCTGTTTTTGCATCTGCGCTTCTTTCGCTTCCCACGAACCGAGTTTATCGTAGAGCTTCGAAAGTCTCGGCGGTTTTACTTGTGCGCCAGGACTTGCGTATCGATACAGTTGCATGGACGCTTTCTTTGGTTCAATTTTTGCGGTATCGTCCGCGAACTGAATGAACAAGAAAACTTTCCTCGTGCCTTGGTTTCTCCCAGTCTCCTCGTCTTCGTGGTTGATCGAACGCATGCCCAGAAACTTCCCAATGCCGTACTTGCGGTGAACGACGTACTCGCCGGCGACCAGTTTAAACGGATCGATAGAGTTGTTCGCTAAGCCGTGCGTGCTGTCGTTATACCCTTCCATGAGGCGATTGTTTGCTTCCAACGCGTAGCCGATTTCATCGAGCGCTTCACGAACGTCCTCGTTGTGCATCATCTCTGATATTCCGTCTCTTCCCTTCGATCCTATCCGCGTCTTTTCGACGTCGACTATGTTTGCAGACATGGTTGTCATGGCATCTAGCTTTGACGAGTCTTCTCCATCGTTGAATGACCGTTTCACCGCTCTCATGCCTCTTTGCCTTCTCTCGGTGAATAATCGACGCAAACGGTCGCTCGCTTTCTCTTCGTTTGTTTTGCTGCTATCATTAGTACTACTGCTGCTGCTGCTGCTACCGCTATTACTACTGCTGTTATCCTCCTCCATTTTATTTTCCTCGAACATCCTAGCTAACTTCGTCTCTGGATCCGAGGATGCTTTCAGCCGCTCCAACTTTAATCTCTCCCTCAACGTCTTGTACGCCTTTTCAAAATCCGCCACGAATTCTCTTTCGTTTTGTTTTTCTCTCGCCTCTCGCGAAGGATTGTATTTCGGCGCTACGATGTGTGAAGACGACGATGATGACACTGTCGAACCGTCTTCGGCGCTCCCGTTGACTATTTTAGCAGAACCTCGTTTCGATTTCACCGAGCTGCTCCTCTTTTTCACTACTTTTTTCGAAGAAGAAGTTGAAGCGGCGGTATTGTCCTCCGAGATGCCACCGCCTCTTCTGACGACGCGTCTCCGCACTCTCGCCTGCTGAACTCTCGCTGGAGGAGGAGAAGAAGTAGTAGTAGTAGTAAAAGAAGAAAGTGTCGCACCATTTGCGGCAGTCTCATCTCCATCGCCGTCGTCATCATCATCATCATCCTCTCCTCCGCCTCTGTTTACGTCGACGCCGTTCGCCGCCCGCGAAGCAGAGTCGTCGAAACGACTACTCGAAGCAGACGCGCGACCAGTCTCTCCACTCCTCGCGCCCGCACCACCACCACCCGAACCCGCGGAACCGCTCTCGCTTCCCTCCGTTTCTTCATTTTCTTCTTCATCGTCCTTCTTCTTCTCGCTCATCATCTTCACCATCGCGCTCTTCCTCTCCTTCTCCAACTCCACCAACAACCTGTCCACGAGCTCTTGCTTCTTCCCGCTTTTCTTCAACTTGCGCTTCTCCAACTCCGTCTTCAAATCTGGAACTTTCAATTTCGAGAGTTGCTCTCGAGTGTGCGCGTTGTTGTTCGCATCGGTGACATTCTCCTCGTTAGAACGACGATGATGCGTCGTCCCGGAGGCGGCGGCAAAGGCGGCGTCAGAGTCGACCATTCCGCCGCTGCTCGCGTGGTGGTAGCGCGTCGCCGCCCGAAACGTTGTTTTCCAATTCGCTTTGCCTCCTCCTCCTCGTCTCCCAAAATTCGCAACAGGCTTCTTCCTCATCGATGATGAAGCTCGATCATCGAAAAAGGTGGAGGACGACGAGGAGGCAGAAGAGAAGGACGATCCAATCGTCCGCATCGCGAGGGGAAATCCTCCCATTCTTTAAGCACGTTCTTTTGTTTTTCCCGCCGCCGTTTTGTCTTCGGAGGAGGAGAAAAGTGACGACGTGCGTTGGTCGGCCGCCACTCTCGGGAAAAAAAGTGTGAAAAGTCGACACGTTACACCAAAAGATGACTCTCGTCCTCCGGTGCAACGCGTCGTCGTCGTCGTCGCTCTCGCTCTTCTCTTCTTCGCGCGCCAACAGAAGAGGGAGAAGCAACCACGACGACAACAAAAGATGCGCATTCGTTCCAGTCAGAGCGAGGAAAGGTTTACTCGCGGAGAAGTTTGACGACGGGAAGAAGGAGGAGGAGGTCGAGGAGAAGCGCGTTGAAAAAGCGGATAACGAACGCGAGTGTGGATGCGGGAGCGGGAACACGTACGAGGTGTGCTGCAAACCGATGCACGCGAAAGGTGGAATCACGAGGGAAACGACTCCCGAGCAAATCGTTCGAGCGAGATTTACGAGTTATAAAGAGAATAAGCCGGAGTTTATCGTCGAATCGACGCACGAGGCGAGTCCAGATTTTAGCAAGCGGATGGATGGGGACAACGATGAGGACATGAAGAAGGCGCGGGAGACGCTCGAGTCGGACGCGAGGGCGACGGCGAAGAAAATTCGGTTTTTGAGCTTGAAGATAATGAAGAAAGGAAGCGGTGGTGATGGTGGTGGTGGCGATGGGGACGAAGCGTTCGTTTCGTACGAGTGCGCGTTCGACGCGGGAGAGAAGCGAGCGAAGAAGTCGAGAGCCAAGGCGAAGACGCTCGCGGAACGAGCGAGGTATCGAAAGGACGAGGACGGGAAGTGGAAGTACGTTGACGCGCTTCAATTGAACGATAACGTGTTATCCGCGGATGGTTTCGACGACGGAGGGCACAATCGAGGGAAGTCCAACTGGGGTAACGGGAACTTAGGTAAGATATTCTAATCGACGCGTGTGTTGTATGTGTTGTGTGTTTCACATGTAAAAAAACAATCAATCAATCAATCAATCAATCAACGATTTCGTAATCTTTCGAGCGAATGACGAACGCGTCGAGCGTCGCGGAGGGTGCTACCGGCGTCGACGTCGGCGCTAAAACCGGCGACGCCGACGATGGCGTGAGGTTCGCGTTTCCCATTGTCATCATTTCCGCTCGCCTCGTCAAGCACGCTTTACGCATTTGCGGGTTCAAGCACGTCTTGCATTTGCCGCATTTTTGGCTCGCGCGAATCAGCGGGAAGTTCAATTTCTTCTTTGCTTTCTTTTGCTCGATGTCGTTTCCGCCGTTGCTCTTCGTGCTCTTCGGTCGTTTCTTCATTTTCATTGCACTCAGTTGTTCCTTTTCGACCGATTTACGTTTCAAGTACGAACGGAAGATGTCGTTATTGAACGGCGTTTCCGGCGGCGTCGGTTCTTGATTGATGGCGATGGACATCGTCTCCGCAGGTCGTTTCTTCTTCGGTCTTCCGAGTTTGGGCGCTTTACTCGCCATCACCTTCTCTGGATGTAACAAAGGACTTGGAAAGTCGAATTCAGTGAACTCTTGCCCGGTCGAAGCTACTGGGACAACAGGGCAAATCCATCTGGGTAACTCTCGCGGATATCCGGTGCGTCGTTCCCACGCGCGAACGCACAGGACCTGGTGATTGAATAAACGCGTGACTTCAGTTCTCGTCATGCCTCGCGTGACTGAACCGATGGACGCGCCAAGCAGGGTGACTATTTTTGGTGATGTTCTGAGAGTTTCTACGTCAATGCTAACAGGTTGAGCCGCCGAGCGAAGGTCGAGGAAGACTTCGTTCACTTGAAAGTACGTGCCGTGCAACGGAAAGCTGCGTTTACATGCGCACAATGCGGTGACGAAGAAGACGCACTTGATTGAAGAAAGCTCAGAGGGAGGAGAAGGAGGAGAAGGAGGAGTGGTGATGATGACATCCTCTTCAACGCCTTCATTGATAGTTTTCGCGTCTGCATCTTCCATAACGACATCTTCGCAAACGTCGACAGTATCGTTACCCTGTTCTTGTTCCTCCTCGGAAGACGTCGATAGTCTATAGACGCGCTCGAAATCGCTGGCCTCTCTTGGAGCTGCGATGACACAAAATCGCCGCGCGTCGTCGCATTCGCCGATTATAGACGTTGGATGCGGTGAAAGTGAACTCAAAAGTTCTTCAGGGACGCACTCATCTGGCACCCGCCAACCTTGTACCTCTGAACGAAACTGCGCGTTCGTAAACGAAGATAAATCCGCGAGTTGGTTATGTCGATTAGGGGTTAAAAAGGCCTCCTCCTCAGCAGTAGCCGTCTTGGCGTTCGGTGTTGCATTATTCAATTTCGCGAAACGAGGATCCTCAACTTCCCTCAAAACTTCGTCCTCGGCTTCGCTCTCGAACGCCGCGTCATCTTTCAACGCTCTCTCGTCGACTTCAGCGACCGCTTCCATCGCTTTTGTTTTTGCCTCGGCTAAAATGCCAAACGCCGTGGACGCTCTCTCGAGATTGTTTCGATTTTTGTCCGGGTGGCAGATTTTTGACAACGATTTGAATCGGCGCATGATCATCGCTGCAACGGCACTTTTGTTTTCTTCACTATTGTCGTCGTCGGAGTCGGAGTCGTCGTCCGAAGAAAAAAGTAAAAGAACGCGCATTGCCTTTTTTCCAGCTGGTTTGCCTAAATTCGTCCAGATCTTCCCGGCGGCAATGATTGAATCCATCGTTTCTGCGACATTGTTCGCCAACTCGTCGTTTTGAGGAGGAATAGGAGGAGAAGAAGAAGAAGGCGCAGTCGGCGATGGTTCTGGGACTAAAGGAGAAGCGTCTCCTACTGGCAAAGCCGCTGTCGTTGCTGCTTCGGAAGAATCCTTTTGAATTTGCTCCTGATGCTGCCGCGCTTTTGCACGCTGAACGAATTCTTCAACCGTGAGAACATCCGCGAGCTTATCGGACGAACCCGTGGGGCTATTAAATCCATCTGGACTGGATGGTGACTCCATGCTCGAATTCGATGGAAAGCGCCTTCCGATTACGTTCTTATTGTTATTATTCGTCGCCGTTGGTGTCGACGGCATCTTTGGTGAGGAACCTCCCGAAGGCGATGCCATGCCGATATCTTCGATATCTTCGATCGGTTGTGGTGGTGTCGCTTGCGTCTTTGTGAGATCAATCGTCACTACCTCTTTCGGTGGTGGTGGCGGTGAAGGCGTTGACGGCTCCGGTTTGTTGACGTGCGATGCAGGAGTATATTGTCCGACGTTGTTGATTTTATTATTCCTTCGTTTACCGCCACACTTGGCATATTCGCAATCGGAGTTCATTGGGCAACTCGCGCAATTTGGATCGCGCTTCGCACAAAACACCTTTCCCAGCGTAATCATGTGATAATGTAGCTCGTACAACATCGTTACGTCAAACGTGTTCAATCTTTCGCTCAAAAATTCGTACACGGATTCTTCTGGTGCGTATTGTTCGAGAAGTTCGAGCTTAAAATCGTCTTCGAGTGGAACCCATCCTAGGCGCGCCATGATTCGTCCGACGTTGACGTCTACCGGAAAGTCTCTGTTTTCCAACGAGAGTAGGTTTACACACGCAGAAGTTTTCGCGCCCATGCCTTCTATCTCATTGAGATAGGCACTCGCTTCTTCCGTGGAGGCGTCGCGAAGGAACTCAAGCGACAGAACGCCGCGTTCGTCGAGCACTCGCCGCAGAATTTTCTTGATCCTGTGAGCGAGCATGGAGTGCATGCCGCGACATCGAATGCACTCGATGATATCGTCGATCGAGGCTTCATGCAAAACGCGGTACCAATCCACACAGTCGCGAACTATAATTTTATTCTCGTTGGTATCGTCTCCGCAAAGGAAATCTTGACGATCTCGAGCAGCTTGTGCGAGCGCTTTTAATTTGTCCGTCTTTTCTCGCCGCTCTCGTCGGTTCAATTCTGCCCTTGAGGCTGCTTGCTGCTTCGATGCTTCTCTCTCTTCCCTCAATTTTGCTTTATTTTCGCGCATCTTCTTCTCTCTCGATTTCTGCACTTCGTCTTCTTTGCGCAAGGTTTCCGCTTCTCGGACGAGTTCGTCGATATCGTCGTTCAACATTTCCTGCGGCTTATCGCACGCGTCGTGTCTTTTATCAAAGCTTCGAGAGCAGGTCCAGTTTAAGTACTCCGCATCAACGTTGTCCGATGTCGTGGCGTGAGAGAGCAAGGAATCTGCTAACGCCTTTGGTATCCGTCGCCATTTACCGCATTCCTCGTTGGAACACTCAATCCACGCCTCTTTTTCGCTAAATCTACGCTTTGTCAACGGCGTCTTGGAGAAATCGTTCCACATTTGTCGCTCGTTGTAATGCAGTTGTTCCAATGGAGACATGGCGGGTATCTCAACAATAATCGAAGACTCGTGTAGGTCAGTTTCATCATCCATCGATGATCTATCGAGCTCAAACGAGCTCGATTCTATTTTCGGGACACTGCGACAAAGTAGGAAGGAGGGTTGCTCTGCATCGTTCGTATCGTCAATCTGCATGCGTGCAATTACTTCTGCTACGGCTACTGCTTCCTTCTCAGCTTCTTTATCTGTACAATCTTGCATTTCAACATCTTCTTGAGCAACTGCATTCCTCTCTGTTTCTCCCGAAACGATGCGTTCAATCGATCTGCGTACTAGCTCACTCGCGGCTTGCGCGCACTCCCTCTCGTACCTCTCCCTGCCTTTTCCAATAACCGAATCGATGGCACTTTTTACCAGAGCCTTCACTCTTACCGCTCTCTCAACGCGTTCTAAATGTTTCCTTCGCGTTTCTTCCGTCACTTGGAACTTGGCCATTAAATTCAACATCGCTGTTGACGATAAAACGTCCGTCACATTTTGCGTTAGATTTGCTCCGATGACTGAATCGAGGACGGAACCACCCCAGGAGACGTCCAAGGGTCTATGGCCGAGAGTTTTGCGTGATTTACGGAGGAATTCGCCTATTTTATCCCGCCACATTCGTTTTTCATCGTGACCAAACTTTTGAATGGCGAGTTGCCGGCCTTTCCAGATTTTTGGGATGACATTTTTCTTCTTCGCCTGCTGCTGCGTGAGAGGTGGAGGTGGCGCTCGCCTCGGTGGCACCTCGCGAAAGAAGATATCGTCTGATTCCGATTCGCTGCTGCTAGTGCTATCGTCAGAAGAGAAGTAATCATCGTATGACTCGCGCGGTCGTGATTCGATTTCTGGATTTGGATGTCGCCATCTTTGCTGAATCTCTTGAGAGTCGTTTTCAAAGTAGTTGCCACATCGGAACCAACCTCGTTCGCCCGGCGTTCTCGGACCGCTTCGCTTGGATTTCGCCAACCACGTGATTTTCGGTTGAACAATGGCGGTAACCGCGGGTGATTTTTTATCAGGAAAAGCTGATGTAAGTGAAGCTTTTTTAACGTAACTTTCAAACGTCTCCGCGTCCCAAACCAAATCTGTGGCATTCGCGGCGAGTTCATTTCGCGGAAATGGTGTGATGCGATGGACGAGAGCTTCGCTCGACTCGACGACGCGATCGATAGCTTCCTTAACGAGCGCGCGAACAATGCACCTTTCCTCCTCCTCCTCCTCTTCCTCCTCGTCGTCCTCGCCGTTATATGCAGGACTAAGTGTTACATCTTTTTGTTGTTCTTGTACTCGACGACGACGCGAATTTTTGTTGGTAAGAAACCACTCGTCTTGTATCTTTGTCTCCGAAAGGAGATTTTGTGCTCGACGTTTCGCGTCCTCGAACAAGTTTTGATACATTTT
>Ga0255753_1000114_pt1 | contig 93015 bp, 79 predicted proteins | sample 041ome_10_FD_179953 | JGI IMG/M metagenome (GOLD analysis project Ga0255753, IMG submission 179953) | Coastal salt marsh microbial communities from the Groves Creek Marsh, Skidaway Island, Georgia - 041412US metaG (version 2) | ecosystem: Environmental > Aquatic > Marine > Intertidal zone > Salt...
TCATCACACTAATAATAGGTCCAATAATTTGATGACTATAGATCGCAATAGAATCAGTCGCACTTAGTTCTTTTGCTAAAACTAAATCACGTTGAGCGTTTAGTTTTTTTAAATCATCTATAACATCAGTGACTTTTTCAAATTGGCTTTCGTTTAAAAGACCCTTTTCCATACATTCAGGAAGCTTAGACTTCAACTCTTCGACGGAATAATCACTTTCAAGGAGGCGTTGCCGCAATCCTTCTTCGATTGGTGCCAGATCATTACATAAAAATAAAATAACGCTGCCACGCTCTTTTTGCATTTCATGCATAATTCGCCCCAAGAGGACCAATGTACTTTTCATTATTTTAAGACTTTCATAATGCCATACCCTTTATAACCTCAAATTAATGATATTGCTTCGTAAAGTAAAAAGTAAGACGCAAGGTTTTCTTAGCTTTGAGCGGCATTTTTAAATCCAATTTTTATTAAACAAGTTAAATAATTTAATGTATCATTGCCCAAAACATAAATTCATATTTTTTCAATTGGATATTGATTTGTGATCAAAAGAAACTTAGAGAAGATACTAGAATAGCATAAAAATACCCTATCGGAGAAAAAATTATGCCCGCGCCGGAAAATAGCGAAGACTTCCCTTTAAAAGAAGCACGCACCCTGGTGGCCCATTTAATGAAAAGAAACCCTCTCATTCATTGGGCAGACTTGCTTTTGAATTTATTTTTAGGGTGGGGCTGCTTTTACCTTGTGATGATCACAGAACCGTTCTCGCTTCAAAATATTGCCGCTTTTATTGTGTCCGCCTTTTCGCTTTATAGGGTTGCTATTTTTATTCACGAAATTGTTCATATGAAAAAAGGAACTTTTCGTTTCTTTATTGCTTTTTGGAATTTAACCGCTGGCTTCCCATTATTAATTCCTTCATTTACATATCATGGGGTTCATAACGATCACCATAGACGGGACACTTATGGCACCACAGAAGACGGCGAATATTTGCCATTTGGCGCCGAAGAAAATTGGAAAATTATAGCCTACGTTTTCCTTTCGCTTATCTTGCCGTTTCTATTTGTGGCTAGATTTCTAGTCCTTACCCCACTCTCTTGGATTATTCCACCGCTTGGTCGCTATGCGTGGGAGCGGGCATCTTCACTGACTATTGATCTTGCATATAGGAGACCTCCCCCAACAAAGTTAGACGGAAAATATTGGCGCTTACAAGAAATTGGCGCTACCCTATATGTTTGGGTTGCGGCCTACTTAATTTATAGCGGTACTCTTCCAATAAAATTTGCCCTTGTCTGGTATCTCGTAACGCTTCTTATTTTTACCATGAATAGTTTGCGGACCCTTGGCGCGCATGCTTACCGGAACCCCGGGCATGACAAAATGACGGTCCCCGATCAATTTTTAGATAGTGTTGATGTCATCGGCGGCGTCTTATCACCATTCTGGGCACCTGTTGGCCTACGTTATCATGCGACGCACCATTTATTCCCCTTAATGCCTTATCATAATCTAGGAGCCGCGCACGATTTATTGGTTAAGGAATTATCAGATAATAGTCTTTATCTTGCAGCAACGCGTAAAAATTTATGGCACGCCTTATCAACTTTATGGGAGGATGCAAAGCTTAGCTAGCAAACGAACTAGTCTTTAAGTGGTTTTGCCATAACGATTGTATCATTCATAAACCCATGGGATTCGTAAAAGTTTCTTGCGTTATCATTATTATAGAACACTTCAAGTTGAAGAATAGGATATCTTTTCTCCTTGGCCCACATTTCAGCCTTTACCATCAATGCATGCCCCACCCCTTTACCTCGCGCCTCTTTTGTTACAGCGAGCAGAGTAACATTTGCACATTTTTTCTGCGAAATTTCTTCAGTAATTTCAATAACATGAATAAAGCCCAGAGGTGTTTGGTCTTCTTCAGCGATATACAGAACATGTGGATCATCTTGATTATCTATTGATTCTTCGATGTAGCGTTTTTGAAACCGATCCATCACTTCGTCTGAATGCCAAAATAATTGAGCGGCTTCAATTAAATCTGGCGAAAGATTAAATATAAAATTTCTGTCACTTGTTGTTGCTTCACGTATAATCATTTTATTCTACCGAACTCGTATTATAAATTTTAACGCCAGCAATTTTATTCATCATATAAAGGCTTAATCCCAACAACAACATACCCGGAATAAAAACAAAACTACTTTCAGTAAGTCCCGCAGTGATATAAGAAATCACACATATCGACCCATTGAGCATCTCATATGGCAATTGTGTTCTAACATGATCAAATTGGCTACATCCTGCACCGGATGCTGAAAGAATTGTAGTATCGGAAATCGGTGAGCAGTGGTCACCAAACATACCACCTGAAAGAACCGCGCCTATCGACACATGCATTGGGGCGCCGAGAGCATCTGCCACCGCAATGATCAAAGGCATCATAATCGCATATGTGCCCCAACTTGACCCCGTTGCAAAGGACATAATCGCCCCGAATAAAAAAGCAACCATTGGCACAAGGAACGGTGCAAAATTACCTTCAGCAAGCGAAATTATAAATTGAGCCGTACCTAAATTTTTACCCACGGAACTTAAAGACCACGCGAGAACAAGAATTATCAGAACGCTCGTCATTTTACTAATGCCGCCAAGGTAAATTGTAATGCTTTCCTTAAAACTTTTTACGCCATAAGTGAGCAGCAAAGCAATCAAAGTCATAGCGGAAAAGAAGTAAGCACTTGAAAGAGCGCCTCGAAAGGCAAGTGATGGCACAGAATTAAGTGGGAACCCAAGGGGCACAAGCAAGAAAAACATGACGCTTACCATCACGAGAAGCGGTAACCAAACAAAAATAGCCTTCGCATTGGGATGTGAAATGGTATCTGATATTTCCATTCCACTATCATCAACGAGCCCTTTTCCTTCTTGAGCCCGTTTTTCCGCGCGGGCCATTGGTCCAAATTCATAACCTGATATGGCAACAAGGGGCACCATAATAATGGCAAAGAGGGAATAAAATTGAAACGGGATCGCCGACATATAGGCATCAAAGCTATTCTCAAAACGGCCAATTTCAAGATATTCCTTTTCAATTAGCCCCATAGAATAAACGCCCCATCCGATAAAAGGGATAAGGACCGCCACAGGCGATGCGGTGGTATCCACAATCCAAGCAAGCTTCACACGAGAGATTTTAAGTTTATCCGTAATAGGACGATATATGGGACCGACTATTAATGGAGTGCCAAGATCAGAGAAAAAAATCATAATCCCTGTCATCCACGTCGCAATTTGTGCTTTAAAACGACTGGTAATGACATGGGTCATTGTTGTCGCAAAGGCAACGGCTCCCCCTGATCGCTCCATAAGAGCTACCAAGCCTCCAATAAAGCACATCAATACTAATATCCCGGCCTGACTGGGGGATAACATTTGCGGTACAAAATAATCGGACACCATAATGCTGAGGGTCATTACCGGATTAAACCCGTTCAAAATGATCACACCTGAGAAAACGCCAATGAACAAACCAATGATTACATTTTGGGCCCAAACCGCAATCCCTAATGTCAATATGATTGGAATAATGGAAATAAATCCATAATCTGTTGCTTCCAACACTTCCCTCCTTATTATTTTTGCTTATAGTAGCTGAATATATATTTTTAGAAAGAATAAAAATGCAGGAGATATCATCATGAAATTAAGAACAAAAGTTATTGCCTACTTAAGCGTGCTCTTACTTGCTGCCTGTGCGCCGGAAGATCAAGCGTCAAATTCTGATGTCATAGCTGGGCCGGATTATAATATAACGTATGACTTACTTATCAGTGGCGGTACCATTGTGGACGGTACAGGTGATCCTGCATTTATGGCTGATATATTGGTGAGTGGTGATGAAATAGACTATATTGGGGAAACGGATGCCTCAAACATTAATGCTCTTGAAACCATTGATGCCACAGGGCGCATTGTTTCACCCGGTTTTATCGATGCCCATGCGCACGGTGACCCCCTTCAGGAAAACAATGATCACTTAAGGAGTTTTCTGCGACAAGGCGTGACAACCGTAATGCTTGGTCAAGACGGGGGAAACCCAGGTTATGATGATGCCGTTTCATTTGAAGATTTCCTTTATGAAATAGACAGACAAAAATCAGGCCCCAATGTTGCTACTCTCGTAGGTCACGGTGCTATCCGACACCTATCAGGAGGCGGTGAAAAAGATAAAATTACCCCAGAAGAGCAGGCCGCAATGGAAGAACTTCTTGAAAAAGCAATGAAAGCGGGCGCTTACGGCCTTGGCACCGGGCTTGAATATGTTCCTGGACGCTACGCGGATGATGAAGAAATGTTTGGACTTGCCAAAGTGGTTGGTGCTCATGACGGTGTGATATCAAGCCATGTCAGAAATGAAGATGATGATAAGGTACATGAATCAATTGCAGAATTAATAAGGCAAGGTCATTATGCCCGCGTCAATGCTTCCCATGTAAAAGTTGTCTACGGAAAAACCCGCGAACAAGGCGAAGCTGTCTTAAGGCAAATTCGAGAAGCCCGCGCAAATGGCGTCAAAATTACGGCAGATGTTTATCCCTATCTCGCCAGTTTCGGTGATATGAGTTACCTTTACCCGGAATGGGCAAAGCGTGAATTTGAATTTAATGATGCGGTTGCCAAGCGCCGTGCAGAATTTAAAGAGTTTCTGACGGCAAAGATTAAACGGCGTAATGGCCCGGGAGCGATACTGGTATCTTCAGGGGAATACTCTGGGAAAACGGTTGCTGAAATATCCGAAATTACAGGCAAAGACCCAGAAGATATCATTATGGATTATGGCCATAATGGGCCATCCACCGCGCATTTCATTATGACAAAAGAAACTCAAGATGCATTTATCACCGCCGAGGACGTTTCTATTTCAACGGACGGCAGCCCAACCATGCGCCATCCGCGTTCTTTTGGATCTTTTCCAAAAGTGCTCTATGAATATGTTGTCCGTGATAAAGTCATGTCACTTGAGTTGGCCATTAACAAAATGACCGGCCAAACGGCGGATATCTTTGATATCCAGACCCGTGGTCGCCTTAAAGAAGGAATGGCAGCGGATATTGTTGTTATGGACCTTGAAAATGTTAGGCCCGGGACAGATTGGACAGATGTCTATGCTGAACCTACTGGTTTTGACGCTGTTATTGTTAATGGCATGATTACCGATACAACGGCCGGTTCCGATAGCCGGATAAATGGTCGTATCTTAAGAAAAACAAAAGGGGACTAATCAAATGAAACTATTAAAAAGAATTAGTATCTTTGCCATTGCCGTCATGACGTCAATCTCTATGGCACAAGCAGACGATACCGATGAATTAAAAGCGGAAATTGCCGACCTCAAAGAGCGACTTAGCGATATGCGACACTCTTTTGATCGGGTAAACAAGGGGCTTAAAGATATAATGATGCACAACATTATGGGAGATGTTACTATTATTGAAAAGGTCCGGTTTACAGGGCCCCCACTTGGTAAAGACCATGATTTTTCCGGTGATGGTGAACAAAACCCTCTCTCTTTAACAAATCCATTAAAGTTAAGCGCCTATGTGTTTTTCCCAAAAGATATTGACCCAAGTAAGAAATATCCATTACTTGTTTTCCCTCACCAAGGGGTACACGCCAACTTTGATTTGGAAAATGGCCAGCTTTATCGCGAGCTCATTGCACAGCAATATATCATCATTGCGCCTGACTATCGTGGCTCAACCGGTTACGGTAAACGCTTTTATGAAAGCATCGATTATGGTGGCAAAGAAGTGGACGACGTAAAAGCAGCACGCGATTATATGGTGGAAAATTATAGCGTCGTTGATCAAAACCGCGTTGGCATTATGGGCCATAGTCACGGTGGTATGATCACACTGCTTAACTTATTCAACTTTCCAGATGCTTATAAAGTTGGCTTTGCCGATGTTCCTGTAAGTGATCTGATTGCCCGAATGGGGTATAAAACCCAAGGATATCGCGAACTTTATGAAACAGACTATCATCTTGGTGAAAGCGCCTTTGAAAACCATGAGGAATATATCAAACGGTCACCTGCTTGGAACACCCATAAACTGGAAACGCCATTGATGGTATATGGTAATACCAACGATGATGATGTCAATATTCTAGAAATTCGTCATTTAATAAAATCATTAAAAGCGGACGGCAAGGAATTTACTTATAAAGAATTTGAAGATATTCCGGGCGGGCACAACTTCGCAAGAATGGATCATCCTATCGCACGACAAGCCAGGTATGATATTTATAAGTTCCTTGAGGAACATTTGTCCCCTGAACGAACATTCGGTAATATCAAAGACATGGAGCGCGCGTCATACAAATTTGTATCACGTTAAGCCAACTTTATCGATTAAGGCGCCATTCTTTATAAGCGTCTTGAAGCTGAAATAACCAATAAGCCGTTTGCGCCACGATAGGGCCAAACGGCTTTCCTGCATATTGAAGGCCGAATGGTTCAAAAAGCTTATATCTTTCATCATTGTTAATAATCGCATCAGCCACCACTTCGCCGCCAGCCACTGTTGCTGTCATACCTGAACCCCCAAAACCCTGCGCATACCAGAATCCTGGTTCAAGTTCACCGATTTGTGGCATCTTATGAGCGGGATAGCCCATAAACCCACCCCATGCGACATTCGCTTTTATGCCTTTAAGTTGCGGATATACCACAAGCAAGTCTTTCATCATTATACGCTCAAGCTTTTTACCTTTCGGATTAAACATGGAAACCCGACCGCCCCAAAAAAGACTGTTATCCTTGACTGTTCGGTAATAATTTGACGAAACCCTGTTGTCACTTACCCCCCATTTTCCTTTAATCGCCTCTTTAAGCCGATCACCAAGTGGTTCTGTCAACATCACATATGTTGCCACTGGTAAAGTTGCGTTAGACAACCTAAAATTCAATCCGCCGATATAAGCGCTACAACACATGACGATTTGATCCGCCCTTACCGACCCTTTATCTGTGATGATTTTCCATCCATTTTGGGTTTTCTTAATTTCGATTGCCGGTGTTTTCTCAAAAATTTGCGCGCCAGCTTTTTCAGCCTCTCTTGCGGAATGTCTTACATAATTTAAAGAATGCAGCTGCAAGGCTTGCGGTTTTAAATAGGCATCATGATAATGGTTCGAATGATAATATTCGCGAAACTTGTCTTTTGGCCAAAATTCATAGTGCACACCCATCAAATCATTCATGGATTCAACTTGCTTTTCAACTTTACCAGGTTCATTAAACCATGACACTTCGAAATGTCCATGCGGGTCATCGATTAAGCTCTCTCGTTCATTCCCCATGCGGCGGTTTATGCTATCTAAGGCGGCATTCGTCAGTTGATAAAGTTCTCTCGCATGACTTTCACCGACCATATTGGCGACTTCCCATGGTCCTTTAGAAAAGCCAGAACTGACGAAACCACCATTTCGACCTGACGCGCCCCAACCAATGCGGTTTGCTTCTATAAGGACTGGTTTCTCACCTTTTTCAACCAAACTGTGGGCCGTGGCGACGCCCGCCATACCACCGCCGATAACACATACTGACGTCTTGACGTCATTTCTTAATTGGTCAAAGTCGCATTTATCATCCAGCGTTCTCGAATAATAACTGTCAATATATTCGTTTTTTTCACTGGTGCGCGAATAAGGTTTATCCATTTTATCCTCTATACGAAACACACTTTCTAAGTACTGTTGTATGATAATCTTTTTGCAAATTATATTATAATAGTACATGATAAAAGTGCTATTTTTAAAAAGTGCAAATGGGAGGAACAAATGAAATTAGCGAAGAAGTCGGGGTTTCTTGGCTTAGCTGTTATTGGACTTTTACTGAGTGCATGCGCAGAACAAGCCGCCGATGAAACACAGAACGCAATGAATTCCAATGTAGCAGATGTCGTCTTTAAAGGAGGAGATGTCTATACCGTTGAAGAAAGCCATCCTTGGGCCAAAGGTGTTGCCGTTAAAGGCAATGAAATTGTCGCTATTTTTAATGATGATGCTGAAGCAGATGCCTATATCGGGGATAATACGCGCGTCATTGATCTTAAAGGCCGGATGTTAATGCCAGGTTTTGTAGACGGGCATTCGCATTTAAATGGTGCGGGCGCACAGCTTAATGATGCCAATTTACTGAAAGTCGCTGATGACGCTGCTCTTCGTGCTGAAATAGAACGCATTTTACCCAATATCCCAGAAGGAGAGTGGATCACGCGTGGTCTATGGGGAGCTTATGAGGCATGGGGAGCTGGTGAAGCTGCGGTTGATGCAGGTGCCGGAGCCAACTTCACCGGTCGCTGGAAACCAAACCGTTCCACTATTGATGATCTAACACCAAATACGCCTGTATTTGTATCAAGTTTCGAACGTCCCGCAGAACTTCACCTTGCCAATACGGCAGCATTGCGCGCTGCTGGCTTAGAAAATGAAATATTAGAAGGCATGGCAACCAACGAAGATGGATCGCCGACAGGCCTCATCGAAAAAGGGTCCCCTGCGATTGAAAGAATTCGTGCTGTTATTACACCCAAATCGCATGAAAGAATTTTAAACGAAATACGTTCTACACTTAAACGTATGCGTGAAAACGGGATCGTAGATGTCCATGATATTACCCATGGAAACTATCCAGAATATTATACGGAGCTTCAAGAAGCCGGCGAACTTACAACACGAATTTGGATGCGCGCTGACTTAGCCCGCGCAAAAGAATTTAACGACGCGGGCATTAAAATGGGCACACATCCAGTAACTCGTCTGAAAGACCATTATTTACGATGGGGTGCTTACAAAGGATATATCGACGGCATTATGGGTAACCATAGCGCGCTTTTCTTTGAGCCCTATACGGACCGTCCAGATTATTCCGGCCGCTATCGCCATCACACAAGCGATCACCCTGAATATGAAACAGAAAATATGGATAAAATGTACGCCTATCTGCTTGAAGCTAATAAAGGCGGTTTTAAAGCAAATGTTCACGCTATTGGAACCAAAGGTGTATCATTGATGCTGGACACTTACGAACGCCTACAAAATGATGTTGGTGGGTCTTTAGAGGGATATCGCGTCATTCATAACCAAGTAGTGCGCCCTTCCGATTTCCCGCGCTTTAATCAATTAGGTGTCATAGCGGAAATTAATCCTTATCATTTATCAGACGATATGCGCTGGATGGAAGAACGTATTGGTGTTGAACGCTCCAAGGGGGCATATGCTTTTAATTCGCTCCTTTCCAATGGGTCAACACTTGTGTTTGGTTCAGACTGGCCAGGAACCAATGCGGCTGAATACTATAATCATCCGAAATATCTTTTAAATGCAGCCGTTAATCGCACAACATTACAAGGCACCCCAGAAGGAGGATGGAACCCTCAAGAGAAAATCAGTCTTGCTGATAGTATCGTCGCCTACACAATCAATGGCGCCAACGCCACATTTGAAGGTGATGTGAGAGGTTCACTCAAAGTTGGTAAACTTGCAGATATGGTAATTATTGACCGTAATCTGTTTAATATACAGCCAGCCGATTTGATCAATATGGAAATCGACCTAACCATGGTCGATGGAAATGTTGTTTATGAGCGTGTTGAAAATTAAACAACATTAATTTTTATTTTAAAAGGCGGCTTTTATGCCGCCTTTTTTCTTACCTTTTATTATCTTGCATTTACCTGTAATCCTTCGCATACTTAAAAAAATTAAAATATACAAATGAGGGAAAAATGGGTTGGCTTACTATCCTACCGCAAGTCGTGGCAATTGGCGTTGTGATTTGGCGAAAAGAAGTGATTATGGCCTTGCTCGCAGGGATTTTTACAGCAGAGCTTCTTTTACTTTTTGATGCCTCTAGTGCAACAGCTATTTTTGCCCCTATTGAAACAATAGAACGCATCGTTAGCGTCTTTGAAAGCCCGGGCAATACTCGGGTATTGATATTCTCTCTCGTAATCGGTTGCTTGATTGCCTATATGCGACACTCTGGTGGTGTTTCTGCTCTCGTTGAAATGATGATAAATAAAGGGGTAACGCGAACAAAAAAACAAGCGGGTCTTCTCACTTTCTTTACTGGTATCGTGCTTTTTGTTGAAAGTAATCTTAGTGTCATTACGGCCGGTATATTATCACGAGGCATTTTCGACAAATTCGGCATGAGCCGTGAACGGCTTGCTTATGTGATTGATAGCACCAGTGCACCGGTTTGTATTTTATTACTTCTTAATGGGTGGGGTGCGGTCGCTTTAGCAAACATGCAACAATCCGGTCTTGAAAATGCGGAAGGTGCGCTTGTCGGGTCAATTTTCTATAACTTTTATGCATGGATTGCGCTTATCATTGTGTTGTTCACGATTATGACGGATAGAATTCATGGCCCACTAAAACATTATGAAAAAGCGATGCAACAAAAAGCGGAGGAAGAACAAGCACCCGAGTTTGTAGGAACCAAAGCCAGATATATGATCGTTCCGCTTATTTCCTTAATCGGTTTAATCTTTGCCTTTATGTATTGGACTGGCGACGGCGTTATTCGAAACGGCGATGGCTCACAATCTATTTTATATGCCACCATTCTATCCTGCCTTGTCGCTTATGCTATGATGTTATCCAGTGGCCAATTCACACATATAAAATTAGTAGAAATTGGCTTCAAAGGAATGAATGAACTTATACAGCTTGTTACTATTGTGCTTCTCTCACTCGCCTTAGGTGCTAGTCTTCGTGATCTTGGAACCGGGGCTTTCGTCGCAGGGTTAGCCAGTGAGAATTTACCTCTTATATTAATCGTGCCAATGTTATTCTTAGCATCTTCACTCATGGCGTTCACAACTGGAACTTCATGGGGAACATTCGCTCTTATGATCCCTATTGGCGTACCGTTAATTCAAATGCTAGGACTTCCTCCTGCATTCGTTATATCAGCCGTACTGGGTGGAGGTGTGTTTGGGGATCATTGTTCGCCAATCTCAGATACGACCGTCATTTCTTCATTAGCGGCGGGATGTGATCTTCTTGATCATGTAAAAACACAATTGCCTTATGCTTTAGTCGGCGGCGGTCTGACATTTATCGTTTATATAATCACGGGTCTTTTTATTCTGTAAAATCGTCTTTTGATGGACGACTTTCTTATGAATGCTTAACTTAAGGCACTACTTTAAGAACAACTTTTATCACATCCCAATATAACGTTTTTCGATTCCTTTTAAAGTCGTCTAATAAGGCCTTAAGACAACATTTCAAAAAACTCAAAAAAAACAGCATGTTATCATATGTTGTTGTTTTATTAATATGGTTAATGATAAAGTCGTGCCAAAGAATTGATTGGAAACTTTGCCATCAAAATCAATCTGTTATAATAAAAAGCTGAAGTAGTACTTGAATATGAGCGCGGAACAAGAGACAGATCAGGAAAGAAGAATAACTTTTTGTCTTTATGAAAGTTGGGAAAAAATAGCCGGCTCATCCGGATTGCCCGCATTAAAACGATTAAAGAGCCAAGAAATTGAAGCATTCAAATCTAATCTTGTTTTATTAGATCTGAGAAATGGGAAAGATAACCCAATTTTTCAGGTGATCGGAAATGGATTAACAGAAGATCTGGAAGTTGATCTTGTTGGGCGTCCTATAGCCGAGGTGCCGCGCCGCTCTATGTTAAGTCGTGTGACAGATCATTATTTAGAAGTTCTGGCCAACAGGGTCCCAATTGCCTTTGAGGCAGAGTTTGTAAACCGTGAAGGTGAAAAAGCTCTACATCGAGGTATACTTCTTCCCTTCAGTGATGATAATCAAAACATTAATTTTATTCTTGGTGGCGTGCGTTGGATTTTAGCAAAAGATGTTCAATTGGACGAAGACAAGCCAACTATTGAAGAGTTAATGCGCACCATCGCTTCAGGCAGAGATGAGATCACTCTTGAAAATGAAGAAGACGTTTTAAATGAAGATCAACTTGATGCCACCCTTTCTCAAGAAACTACAGACGATACCCTTCAAGAAAGAGATATCGCCGAAACGGCCGTTGATGTTAAAGGGGCGATCGATTTAGAAGATGCTTCTTTTGATGTAAATTCTGTAGCAGAAGAAAAAGTTGTTTTTGAAGAGCCTCATATTGACGAAATATTATTAGAGACGACTTCAGAAGAGGCTAAAACTTCAGAAGAAATATATAATGAAAGCGTAGCGCCAATAAATGCTGATACTGAAACCGACAACGAAGATAATCCCGAAAAAATAAATGAGCCCGAAACGAAACTAACAGTAGAAGAGGCTATCAATCTAGAAGATGTCCCCTCAGAAGAAACGGCTGTCACTGAAGAAAAAGTTGTTTTTGATGAACCCCCGATAAGCGAAACATCAACAGAGACAACTTCAGATGAGATCATTTTAACAGAAGAGGTGCCTTCTGAACTAGATGGTGTTGATAATGATGAGCCAGAAGAAGTCGCTCAAGAAGAGCCGCCCGTCAAAGAGAAACTAAAAAAACGAGCTCGCAAAGGCAGTGTCATTGAAAGGTCAATGGAAATGCTGCTTGGGAAGTCCAAGAAAAAAGATATTTTTGGTCATGAAATAAGATCTGCTGAATCAAAAATTACACTTCCGACACAACCTGATCCAAATGATGAAATTGATATCATAGATGAACAGGCAGACGTCGATTTTGCAGAAAACGAAGGTAATCTTAATCTGCCAGAACAAAATCATGCCGTGGAAAGTTCAGGATCTATAATTGATGAAGACAACACGAGTGAAGATGCATCAATTGTGATTACGAAAGATGCTGATACTGTTTCAGATACAATCTCCGTTTCTTTTGAAGATGAAATAAATAAAGTCATGGATGATGCCGATGATCAACATATCGTTGATGAAGGCAATCCTGAAATCATTACAGAAGATAGTGTCACGATAACAGATTCACCAGATGATGAAATTATCTTAGAAGAAACCACAGAACCTGAACCAGAAGGCTTTGCTAATACTGAAGAAGTCACTTCATATGGCTATGTTGAAGAAGAGATAAATGAAGAACCATCTCTTAAACTAGAAAACGAAATACACGAAGAGATTTCAGCACAAGAAGAAGAACTCCTCGAAACCTCAGTTGCGGAGAGTAATCAATCCAACATTGCACTAGAGACAGGCACGGATGAAGAGAAGGAAGAAATTACTTTTGACGTTACAGAAGCTGAAGATATCGCTGATGATGCGACCATCATAGAACAACAAGTAGCATCCTCAGAACCAATCATTACTGATACTAGCCACGACATCTCGGCACAAAAAGAAGAAAAATCTGAAGAAGAAAATCTGCGGGAACTTCAAGATTCGCTGAAACAGGTAATTCGATATATTAAGAAAGAAGACGCAAGTCATAACAGAAGCAGAGATAGTTTATATAATATTCTTACCGCTATTTATAAATTTCATAGTGTATGTGAAAATTCCCCTGTTGAGTATTCTAAACTCGTTGCAGAAAATGGCTTAAAAATACAAGAACGTGCACCCTTTACACCAGTTCTTAAAATCTGCCTCGGTAAAGACTACGATAAAACAAGGCTTACCGAATATGCAGCGGCACTTGGAATTGCCAAACACATGAATGTTGATGTTGAGGATTTCCATGACTTCATCAAACATTTCCCTGGTGGCATCAAAGGATGCGTAAAAGAAATGCGTGCAATCCGCAAAGGATCAAACGGCGCCAACCTCGTACAACAATCAAGAACCGTTGAAGAAGCAAGAAATGTACTAAGAGATATGCCGGTAATCGGCCGCATTAGGTTAAAGAAAATTATCGTTAGTAAGGAATTTTGTTTGCTCCTTGCCAAAAGACGGGGGCATGACATTGATGTTCTTAAGGTTCTCGATGATCAATATACAAAAATTGACCCGATTCTGAAACGAGCTGCCTTTATCAATGGAAATTTGAAAAAAGAGAATTAAATCCTCAGGAAATTTGAAAAATAACAAATAAACCATTTCTTAAACCCTTTATATATATGATAGATTCTAAGAATATGAAATTTCATAACCAAAAAGGAAAAAGCCGTGAGCAGCTGGTCCCAAAAAGAAATTCGCCTCGATTCCATCGTTGATTACGCAAAAGAAAATATGAAATCATCCTTAGGGGATGGTTTTATTGACTTTGTAGGTAATTTTTATAAGAACGCATCCCCAGAAGATTTAAGCTTAAAAATTGATGAATTATATGCCATTGCCATAAGCAATTGGAAATTTATTAACGATTTTAAAGAATCTGGAAAAGCCTCAAAAATTCGCATTTTCAATCCTACATTAGAAGAGCATGGCTGGACATCTTCACATACCATCATACAGATCCTTACCAAGGATATGCCTTTCTTGATAGATTCAATCACCTCAAATCTTTTAGAAGACGGCAACACGCTGCACATGCTTATCCATCCTGTTCTTGATCATAATCGCGATAAATCAGGTAAAATGGTTTCAAAAGGTGGCTCTAAGGCTTCTGAATCTGTCATGCACATTGAAATTACTGCCATGAGTAATCAGCAAGAAATCGATTCCTTATTTGATAAACTTAAACAAGTCACCGACTTTGTACATGCGTCCGTTCAAGATTGGAAAACGATCGTTCAAAAAGTAAGCGAGACATCTGATGGTCTTGAAAATGCGCCGAAATCAGTAACACGTGCAGAAGTTAAAGAATCTCAGAGGTTTCTAAAATGGCTTACAGAAAATAATTTCACAATGCTGGGCTACCGTGAATACGACCATAATAAGAAAAAACCATCCTCTGGCGATGGATACGGCATACTGCGTGACCCTAAGGTTCAAGTTCTTCGAGGGCCTGATGGCCTAGTGGATATTTCCCCTGAAATTGAAGATTTTATGGCCAATGATCCTATTATGCTCGTCACCAAAGCCAATGTTAAATCATTGGTCCACCGCGTGGTACATTTAGATTATGTCGGTTTCAAAAAATTTGATAATAAAGGAAAAGTTGTCGGGGAAATACGCTTCGTCGGTCTATTTACTTCTGATAGTTACAATCAGCGCGCGCAAAATATTCCTTACCTTGATACCAAAGTGAAAACTGTCGTTGAGCGTTCTGGTTTTGATTATAATAGCCACAACGGCAAAGCATTGTTTCATATTTTAGAAACACTTCCGCGTGATGAACTATTCCAAATTGATGAAGAAACTCTGTTTCAAACGTCTATTGGCATATTACATTTGAGCTTAAGACCACAGTGCCGTGCTTTTGTACGTCGCGATAAATTTGAACGTTTTGTGTCCGCTTTAGTCTTCGTACCGCGAGATTTATATAATTCAGTATTGCGTTCAAAAATTGAAAAAATTCTTTGTGAAGAATTTAACGGTGAACTTTCATCAAGATACGCGCAACTTAGTAACGAACGAATTGCTCGCTGGCATTTCATTATTAGAACCAAACCCGGACAAGTCAGAAATGCTGACCCAGATGATATTAACCGCCGCATCGCGAAAGTCGCTCAAAGTTGGGTTGATTACTTCCACGAAGTATTGGTTGATCGATACGGAGAAGAAAAAGCAATCCAGCTTTTTAGAAAATACAGTCAGTGCTTTAAACCTGCCTATAAAGAACATTTCGATCCACGTTTTGCTGTCACCGATGTCGATAAAATGGAACAATTGCCAGTAAAGGATAATATTGCATTTAATCTATATCGCGAACCAGAAGACGCGGAACATGTTGTCCGATTAAAAATTTATACCAGTCAAAGCATCATCACTCTGAGTGATTGTCTTCCAATGCTCGAAAATATGGGTTTAAGAGTGATAGAAGAATTCGCCTATGATGTGTACACAGGGACAGACGACGATAAAATTCATTATAGTATGCATGACTTCTATCTTGAAGAGCCCGCCCAAAACGCAATTGATCTTGGTATTTTAAAAACACCAATGGAAGAAACGCTGCGGGCAATTTGGCTAGGGCATGTTGACAATGACGGCTTCAATAAACTGGTCAGAAGCGCATCCTTAACCCATAGGCAAGCATTAATTCTACGTGTTTATAGTAAATACCTGCGTCAACTTGGAAGTTCATATAGTGAATTTTATATGCAAGACACATTGACGCAATATGGCGATATTTCAAGATTACTAGCTGATCTGTTTGAAATTAAGTTTGCAATTAATGACACAAGTAAAACAGATCGTGATAAAGCGGCAGCAAAAAATATTAGTAAGATAAAAAGCTTGCTCGCTAACGTTGATAGTCTTGATCAGGATCGCATCTTAAGAAATTGCTTAAATGTTATTGAATGTTCTTTAAGAACCAACTTTTATCAAAAAGATACAAATGGCGATCATAAAAATTATATTTCCATCAAAATTCAAAGTAGCGGTGTTGATGAAGCACCGAAACCAAGGCCTTATGCTGAGATATTCGTTTATTCCGCCCGCTTTGAAGGCGTCCATTTAAGATTTGGTCCTGTTGCGCGTGGCGGCCTTCGTTGGTCAGACCGTAAAGAAGACTACCGTACGGAAGTGCTCGGTCTAGTTAAAGCTCAACAAGTAAAGAATACCGTTATTGTGCCAGTTGGAGCTAAAGGTGGGTTTGTTCCAAAACAAATGCCCGCCAATCCAACACGTGAAGAATTCCTTGATGAAGGAATTGCGTGTTATAAATCATTTATATCTGGTTTGCTTGATATTACAGACAATTTAAAAGACGGCGATGTAATCCCACCGCTAGAGGTTGTAAGACAAGATGATGATGATCCTTATCTCGTTGTGGCAGCCGATAAAGGAACAGCCACATTCTCTGATATTGCTAATGGGCTTGCACAAGATTATGGCTTCTGGCTTGATGATGCTTTTGCATCTGGTGGCTCCGTTGGATATGACCATAAGAAAATGGGCATTACCGCGCGAGGTGCGTGGGTAAGTGTTCAGCGCCATTTCCGTGAGCAAGGCATTGATGTACAAAAAGACAGCATTAGTGTTGCTGGTATTGGTGACATGTCTGGTGATGTATTTGGTAACGGCCTTCTCTGTTCAGAAGCCGTCAAACTAGTTGCCGCCTTTGACCACCGCGATATTTTCATTGATCCAGACCCGGATCCTAAAAAATCATTTGATGAAAGACAACGCCTCTTTGATCTTCCGCGCTCAAGCTGGGAAGATTATAATAAGAAACTTATCACAAAAGGTGGTGGCGTCTTTAGTAGAAGCCTTAAATCTATTGATCTTACGCCGGAAATGAAATCATTATTTGGTTTTGAAGATGATGTCTCTTCCGCAACACCTAATGAACTAATCCGCGCCATTTTAAAATCACAAATGGATTTATTATGGTTTGGTGGCATTGGTACCTATGTTAAAGCCGATAGCGAAAGCAACAGTGAAGTTGGTGACCGTGCTAACGATGCCATTCGTGTGAATGGTAGTGATCTTAGATGTAAAGTGATAGGCGAAGGTGGAAACCTTGGTTGTACACAACTTGGCCGGATAGAATATTCGCTTTCTGGCGGCATGATGAACACAGACGCCGTTGATAATTCAGCCGGCGTTGACTGTTCGGATAACGAAGTCAATATCAAGATTCTTCTAAATAGTGTTGTGGCAGAAGGGAAAATGACCGGAAAGCAACGCAACAAATTGTTAGAAGACATGACAGATGATGTTGCAGAACTCGTATTGCGCGACAATTATCTTCAATCACAAGCTATAAGCCTCGCTAAATCAAGCAGTATTAAACAGCTTGATAGTTTCGAAAGATATTTGGATGATTTGGAAAAATCCGCAAATCTAGATAGGGAGTTAGAATTTCTTCCTAATGATGAAGAGCTCGCTGAGCGTGCTGAAAAATCACTCGGCCTTACACGTCCTGAAAATTCTGTGCTGATTGCTTATGCAAAAATGTCTCTTTTTGATAGTTTAATGGAAAGTGATTTTCTTGATGATCCTTACTTAGAAAAGTATTTGAGCATGTCTTTTCCTGAAAGACTAAGCGGCAAGTATAAAAAAGAAATGTTAAATCACCAATTGCGTAAGCCAATTATTGCAAAAGTGCTTTGTAATGAAATTGTGAACCGCGGGGGCATTCAAGCTATTAAGGAAGAAACCGGGGCAAGCGGTGCTGAAATAGCACGTGCCGCCATTATTACGAGTGAAGTATTTGAACTTGATAATATGTGGAAACGTATTGAAGCGTTAGATTATATCGCGCCTGCAACGATTCAAATGCTTATGCTTATGGATGTTGAAGAGTTTGCCCGTCGTCAAACAATCTGGTTCTTAAATAACACGGACAACAAGAAGCCGATAAAATCTATTATTGATAATTATAAGCCTGGTATCACGGAACTGTTTAAAATGGATACGGGGGCTCAATCTTCTTCGGACGAAAGCTTCATGGGCAAAATGAACATGTATGCTGAGCAAAATGTTGAAAAAGACCTTGCCCAGTTGATCGCAAGTCTTGATATCAAAACGGCGGCATGTGATCTCGTGCAAGTTGCGAAAGAATTAGGTATTGATGTCACCGAAGTTGCCAAAGCTTACTTCAAGTTTGGTGATGATCTTGGGTTTGACTGGCTTAGAAATCAAGCGGAACTTGTCGAAACATCTGATCATTGGGACCGCCTCGCCGTTAATAGTATTTTGGGTGATCTTCAAGATCAGCAAAAAATACTGACAAGAACTGCGTTAAGCGGCACTAAAGCAAAAGACTGTGAAAAAGCGGCAGATAAATGGCTGAAAGATAATAATTTAGCCACACTACGTGTGAAAAAACTGCTCGAGGATTTCCAACATGCCGGCACCATTAATGTGACAAAAATGGGTTTTGCGGCAAGACAGATTCGTAACGTAGTCGTTGATTAATTCTCACTTTTCAATAGTTATGCGGGGTATTTAATAATATCCCGCGACACTATTTTAATGACGGAAATGGCGCATGCCTGTTAAGACCATGGCAAGGCCCTGCTCATCAGCGGCTGCGATAATTTCATCATCGCGAATTGAACCACCAGGCTGAATAACCGCCGTTACACCTGCTTCTGCTGCACTTATTAGGCCGTCCGCAAATGGGAAAAAGGCATCAGAGGCAACAACTGATCCTTCAGTCATTGGGATTTCTAAACCAGCAGCCTCACTGGCATCAAGGGCTTTTCGCGCTGCCGTTCTTGCGCTGTCTACCCGGCTCATTTGCCCCGCACCAATTCCGACCGTTGCGCCGTCTTTTACATAAATAATGGCATTTGATTTCACATGTTTACAAACATTAAAGGCAAACAATAAATCATTTAATTCCTGCTCTGAGGGTTTTATTTTCGTCACGACCTTTAAGTCGTCCAAGGCAACCTTACCATTATCACGGCCTTGCACTAAATAACCACCCGCGACGGATTTTATCGTTTGACCTGCATCACGCGGATCGGCTATCCCGCCCGTTAGAAGTAGTCTTAAATTCTTTTTCGCGGACATTATTTCACGTGCCTTTTCATCAGCATCTGTGGCAATGACGACTTCTGTGAAAATTTTCGAAATCTCTTCTGCTGTTTCACCGTCAAGCATACCATTTAAGGCAATAATACCTCCAAATGCGCTGGTTTGGTCGCAAATAAGTGCTTTGTTATAGGCCTCTAAATAACTATTTCCACGTGCAACTCCACATGGGTTAGCGTGTTTGATTATTGCAACGGCTGGACCATCTTTAGGATCAAATTCGCTAACAAGTTCAAAGGCTGCGTCCGTATCATTAAGATTATTATAGCTTAATTCTTTACCCTGCAATTGAGTGGCTGTGGCTATGCCGCGTCTTGGTGTGGCATTTCGTGTGACATAGAACGCTGCATCTTGATGCGGGTTTTCGCCGTATCTTAATTCTTGTCGTTTCGTAGCCGTAATATTCATGCGTTCCGGATAAGTTTCCCCAAGTTGATCCGCAAACCATGCTGAAATTGCCGCATCATAAGAGCCTGTTCGTGCAAAGGCCTTTGCCGCCAGTTTGGTTCTTAGAGAAGCCGATGTTGCTCCCGCATTCTCTTTCATAGAGGCCATGACACCTTCATAATCACTTGCTTCCACAACAACAGTGACAAAAGCATGGTTTTTTGAAGCACTTCTAATCATGGCCGGACCACCAATGTCAATATTTTCAATGCATGTTGCAAAATCAGCCCCTTTTTCAACGGTTTCTTCAAACGGATAAAGGTTAACACACAATAGATCTATACCGCCAATATCGTGCTCTTTCATTGAACCAAGATGCTTATCATTGTCACGAAGCGCTAATAAACCGCCGTGAATTTTCGGGTGAAGCGTTTTAACACGACCGTCCATCATTTCAGGGAATCCTGTGTGTTCAGCAACCTCTTTAACCGGCACACCTGCATCAGCCAAGGCTTTAGCAGAGCCCCCGGTAGATAAAATTTCTACGCCTTGGCTTGCTAAGAATTGCCCGAATTCTATTAATCCCGTTTTATCTGATACGGATAAAAGTGCGCGCTTAATCGGTGTATTTGCTGAATCATTCATCAAAAAATCTCTTTTTATCATTATCTCAATTTACTTATCGCGTGGTACTGGATTTTATAACTTGGCGCAAGAGTATTCTTAATTCTCATCAATTAATTTTAGTGACCAAAGTACTTTGGTGTTCGCGCTTTCAATCTTTCCAGATAATTTAATAGATTGGCATGGTAATGATTTACCGGCATCACCAAAATACAAACCCTCAGAAATGCTGCGTTTTGCGTCACTAGAATAAAAGCCCCACTTACTGCCAGTTTCCGTTACCAACATGATATGATCGTTGCCCTCTACCAAGGAAACATTCGGATGTAAGTGGAAGAAAATATTAAATGATTGCCCACTTTCATTATTTTGATTGCCTATTAAATCGACATTATCTTCACCACGAATATCCTCGCCCTTATCATCAACATAAATAAGGCGGCGATGGCTAAAACCGTTCTCTTTATAACCGTCATGCTTTGCATCAATAAGTATATGGCCGTTTTCCTCATATAATGAAGTATCGGTTGTAGTTATACCGTGCCCTATTAATCCATCTTCACGAATATTACTGCTATTTTGACCACCAATAACAAGCGTTGAATGTGCTTCAGTAGATCTTGAAAACCTCTCTATATTTTCATCAATTTGTGCATTAAATACAGCCTGGCCCAGATTTACAATTATTCTTTCTTTTGCATGGCTCATTTCAAAAGATAATGTCCCCGCATGAGCACTCCGGCTCATTTCTAGTTCTGCTGGTGGCCCCACGTCTTCAATAATGATCGTTTGCCCTTTTTCGATACGGTTATAACCGCATTGCTCAAGCACTATCGTCACCGTTGCATCTTCTTCCGCTTTAATTAAAAAGGCAGGAATACCTTCATTGCGCTGCAAACACAAACCATTAAAGAGGGGTAATTTGCCATCACCAAGCGTTATAGACTTTAGATTAGACGCCATTCTACTAACAGCTTTTTCCAGTTCATCCGGTACTGTTTTGCCCATGCCAGGAAAGGCATCTTTTAAAAGCACCATATTCATAAAAAGATGTAATAATTCTTGAGGGTTACGACTTCTGATACCGCCATCAACCAATATTTCTTTTCCGAGCGAAAATTTCAAATGACCGACTGATTGCTTAAGCCATGCATCGCCAAAAGGGATAAATAGCCCTGAAAATGCCAAACCGATAATTGCCTTTAAACCCGCGGGGCCATCTGGCATATCAGATGACATTTTCATTAAATGTCTAGCGCTTCGTGCTAGGATATCAAGAACACGACCGCGATATAAAACATCATCCGAATCCATGATAAGTGGCGCATAAATCAACCAATTTGTGACGCGTTCACCCACAATATCGGATCGCCATGAAATTTCGCCCCACTGTGTATTTTGGTCGATCCAAGTTTCCACCAATTCTTCGGCGCGGCGCTGTGCCCCTTTGCGATCAACTGCCTGATTTAAATCACGTAGCCAATTAAAACTATGTAAATAAGCCTGCCAGTGTTCGCTTAAATTTGAATCTAGCCAAACATCCCCGCCAGGCCAAACATTTTGATCATCCTTCGGGTTTTCTAGTATATGGCCACCGGCCATTATTTTACCCGCCACCATTTGTGTGCCAGCCGTCACAGACCCAGGCCACAGATCCTTTGGTGTTCCCAGCAATCTTAGTGGATTTTTCCCTCTTAAACTTAAATCATGATAAAAGCTACTATGCCTCGCCCTGCTCATTGCTTTAGCAATTGGGTTTTGCGTTTTTTTCCCAGTTGATGAGACAGCTGTGCGGCGTAGTTGGGCCATTTATATGCGTTTCTCTACTTTTGGCTTTTCAGTTTAGGTCATTCTAATGAATTTAATATAATTATCCACCGAAATTATATGTCGAATATGGCTTAAAAGTGACTTTATTTTCCTTTTAATGCAGCAATATTAGACGCATATTTCTCCGGACCACCAACAAATGTTGCAGTGCCTGCAACCAGAACATTGGCGCCCGCTTCTATTGCGCTCTCTACTGTTTCCATATTAATACCACCATCAACCTGCAGATCAATAGGACGACCTTCTTTATCAATCATTTTTCGGATTTCCCTTATTTTTGGGAGTGCCGACGGAATAAATTTTTGCCCACCAAATCCTGGGTTAACGCTCATCACGAGGACAAGATCAATCATATCCATGACGTTTTCAATCATACTGACGGGCGTGCCCGGGTTAAGCGAGACGCCCGCTTTTTTACCCAATGATTTGATCAATTGTATTGTTCTATGAAAATGCGGTGTCGCCTCAGCATGCACTGTAATAATATCAGCGCCCGCTTTAGCGAAATCCTCAATATATAAATCTACTGGTGAAATCATCAAATGAACATCAAATATCTTATCACTATAAGGCCGAACGGCTTTAACCACATCCGGCCCAATGGTTAAATTGGGCACAAAATGACCGTCCATTACATCAACATGAATGTAATCCGCGCCCGCTTCTGTTATGGCTGCAACTTCTTCTCCCAATCGGGCAAAATCAGCTGAAAGAATGGAAGGTGCAATTTTTATTTCTGATGCCATAGTGTATCCTTATATTTTCTCTAAGCGGGAAATGAAAAATCCGTCCATACCGCCTTCTATAAAATGAGGAAGGGTTTGAACGTCTCCATTTTCTAATATGGCTTGCTCAAAACCAATCAACTCTTCCTTTGATATCTCTTTTCGTTTTAACGAGCGATCCCGCTCCAGTAAAGCGTTAATCTGATCCGGGCCTTCTTCTTGCTGCATAGAACAAACAGAATAAACCAATATGCTGCCGCTCTTCATAATGCCTGAAACATGATCTAGCATTTTTGATTGCATTAAAGCCATTTCATTTACTTCGTTAGCATCGCGAATATGTAAAATTTCAGGATGGCGCCGAATGGTTCCCGTCGAAGAACAAGGCGCATCTAGTAAATAATGGCTGGCAGAGCTTTCTGGAATAAATTCAAGTATATTTGACGTCACGACGTCAACGTTAAAGTTAAGCCTTTTCATATTTTCAACCAGTCTTTTCAACCGCTTATGGGACATATCAACAGCTGTTACCTTCGCTCCTTTCGCAGCGGACTGGGCCGTTTTACCCCCAGGCGCAGCACATAAATCGAATACAGCCTCGCCCTTTTTAGCACCTAGCAGTGTTTCCGGCAGCGTGGCTGCAACATCTTGAACCCACCAAAGGCCCTCCTTATATCCCTTTAAGTCATCAATTTTCCCGGACTTTTCAAGACGAATAATATGATCTCGGACAACTTTTCCATTTAAAGAATTGGCCCATTCTTCTATATTTAAATGGGGTTTAAAATTAAGATCAAGCGGCGCTTCTTCAAGGCAAGCCGCAATAATATCTTTGACTGTTGCATTTCCAAACCGCGCATCCCAACTACTCAAAAGCCATTTAGGAAAATTAAGTCGCGTATTACCAAACTTTTTAAGTAATAATTCTCGCTCGCGATCCACATTCCTTAATATCGCATTGACTGGATTTTTAAGATATTGCAGTTTCTTTGATATTTTAGTTTCAACAAGCCTAACTGAGCCATCAACTGCAGCATATGCGGGCACATCCATATATAAAAGCTGAGTAATACCAAGTCTCAGCACGTGACGTACTGCCATTTGTGTATTGCCCAGCTTGGTTTTGGTCATATGATTTATGATTTTATCAAGTTGTCCAAGACGTCTTATCGTCGTCGTGACCAAATGACGAATGAACCCTCTATCACCATCATTAATTTTATTAGAAAGGCTGTCCATCGCCCCTTCAATTGTCATTGCCTCATCTAATATTTTTTTCAAAATATAATAAGACACAACCCTACTGTCCAAATGGTTCGACAATCTACAATTTTCCTTTCCCAAATCATCCATATGTGTTTAACATGCTTTCACTATAAAATAATTATATTTTTCTGATTTCGGAGCTAAAAATGGAAAAAGAAAAAGTCGTTTCTGACGATAATGAAAAAAAGTCGTCCTCCAAAGATGATCAAGCGGAAAATGCGCCTAAAGAAATTGGTGGTCGTGAAGGACCGGATCCCGTTCGATATGGGGATTGGGAAAATAACGGAATTGCTTCTGACTTTTAGGACGCCAAATGGAATTTTTGATCGCCAATGAACAAAATATAAGACTCAGCGTTTTTATATCTCTGCTTCTTATTTTTGCTAGTCTCGAATTCATATCGCCCCTTGCTAAACGTCGCGCTGCACGACTTTCTCAGTGGTTAACGAATATATCAATTACAGTGATAAACACTTTCGCAATAAGGTTTATCTTACCTATAGTTGCCGTTGGGGTTTCAAGTTATGCCGCTGAACATAATTATGGTTTATTCAATTTAATTAATTTGGGAGTTTGGCCAACTTTTATTTTATCACTCATTTTACTGGATGTTTTGATTTATGGACAACATGTCATGATGCATAATGTCCCTTTTCTATGGCGATTACACCGAATGCACCATACGGAGTTAGGCTTAGATGTTACTTCTGCAGTGCGCTTTCATCCACTTGAAATAGTTGTCTCAATGTTGATTAAAATGGCTTTCGTGCTGATAATGGGTATTCCAATTACGGCGATTATCGTATTTGAAATCATATTGAACGGTTTGGCATTATTTAACCACAGCAACATTAAATTACCGCGACCTCTCGAACATATAATGCGGACCCTCTTTATAACACCCGAAATACACTGGATACATCATTCCGAGATCGTCAATGAAACCAATAGCAATTATGGTTTTAACTTGGTTATTTGGGATAAAATATTTGGTACCTATCTTGATAAGCCAACTTTGCCTTATAAGGATTTAAGACAAGGGTTAAGTGAATTTGGCTTTGATAAACCACTATCTGTCTTTGAACTTATCATTTCGCCTTTTAAAAATTATCCGGAAGAAGGAAAGTCTAAATGAGGGAAAAGGAACTTCGACTTGCGCTTGTTTGTTTTGGTGGTGTTTCACTGGCGATCTATATCCATGGAGTCAGTAAAGAGATTTTAAAACTGGCCCGAGCCTCGAAAGCCATTCATGCGAGCCCCGACCCTCACGATAAAAGTCGCACGACTTATTTATACCCAAACGATCAAATCACCGACATTCCAGATACGGAATTAATTTATTTCGACATTCTGAAAAGCTTTTTACCTGAATTAGATCTGCGTGTTATTATTGATACCATTGCCGGCGCCTCCGCCGGTGGAATGAACAGTGTATTTTTATCTAGGGCAATTGCACATGATTTGAATTTTGATCATTTGCGTCATCATTGGCTCATTGAAGCGGACGTTACCCGCTTAACAGGTGAAAAGAAAACGGCTAGTCGCTGGAATACGGTCATTACGAAACCATTGATCAACTTACTAAGCGGAAAGTTTTTAGGGAATAGTAATTTAAGCACCCAAGTCAAAGAAAAGCTGCCTTCCCTACTCAACATTTGGGATTTAAAACCCCCTTTTGATGGCAAACACATCTTAAAACTTGTGTACGGCGGATTAAAAGGCATGGGCAAAGTGAATTACCAATCGTTACTACCGCGAGGACATGAGCTTGATCTCTTTCTAACATTAACAGATTTTTATGGCTATAAACGATCCATTATCTTAAATGACCCCCCTCTTATTTTTGAATTAGAGCACCGTCATAATTTAAAGTTTAGCTATTTAAAAAAAGCATCAAGTAACAATCTATCAAAGTTCGATAGTGATTTTGACGATGACGGTATTGCCGCCCTTTGTTTTGCCGCTAGAGCAACCTCTTGCTTTCCTGGGGCCTTTCCCCCGGCACAACTCAGAGAAACTGAACGATTTTTTAATAACATTAATAGTGCGTGGACGCGCAAAGACGACTTCATTGAAAAGAATTTTAGAGAATATAAAAATGCCGGAATAAACCCCGAATTAACGTCATTCTTAGACGGTAGTATTCTTAACAATAAACCCTTTGATCAAGCTTTAGCAGCTATTCATGACAGACCCGCCTTTCGTGAAGTCAGTAGAAAAGTTATCTATATTGATCCTAATCCGGAAAGGTTAAAACATACACCCAATGGTGCGCCGCCAACAATGCTCAACACATTAAAAGGCGCACTTTCCGACATCCCCATGAATGAACCGATGCATGACGATCTCGAAGAAATTCATATTCATAACCAAAAAGTTGCGACAATAAAATCCGTCGTTGATTCTGTAAAACCAAGTGTAGAAAAGCTGGTTTATGCAGTCTCGCCCAAAAACTTTGATGGTAAGACAACCTCAAAGGATATAGAAAAATGGCGCAACCTTGCGAGCGCACAAGCCGTTACAGAAGCGGGATATTCTTATGAGGCATATGCTAGACTTAAAATCCGAAGCACTGTTGCTGATTTAACGGGCATTATTGTTAATTTGTGTGATATTGCGCCGCGTAGTAAAGAAAAGCGGAAAGTTTTTTCCTTAATACAATGCTGGGTATTAAAAGATACAGCAGGTGCAAGTTTGCTTTACGGCGATAAGGCCTTCAATAAAAATAATGGAATTTTCAATTGGACCAAATCCTTCTTACGAAAAAAAACTTCATTAGAATCGATGCCTTATTGGACCAAATTTATTGTAAAATTTGATGTGAATTATCAAAAAAGACTACTTCATTTTTTAATACAAGAGCTTAATAATCAATATTCAATCAACCCAGATCATGTAAATGAGCTCGACGCCTGCAAAATGGCTATTTATAAGACTCTAGAGCTGATTAAAGAAGAGAGAATTATCGACAGATTCTCTGATGAGAAAAAATTAGAAATCAAAGATACTATTAACAACCTCATGCATTTAAATGTGGATGATGACGTTAATAGCCAAGAAAATATAAAGTTAGTTACAAGTCATCATGATGAATTTGAAAAGTTGTCTGACCTTATTTCTGCAGAATTAAATTTAGATAAAACACGTTTAGATGTAGATACTTTGGTTGCCTCTCAATTGAATAATAGCTGGGATGATGTATTTAAAAGAAACCTAATTACAAATTACTTAGGTTTTGCCTTCTGGGACGTAATTACGTATTCCATAAATGGTGCCAAGGCAGTTGGCGAGTTTAATGAAATCCTTGTTAATCGTATTAGCCCGAATGATAATTTAATACTTAAATCTGACCCTTTAGAAATGCCCCTAAAAGGAACCGCTATGAAAAGCTTTGGGGCATTTTTCAGTCGTGAAGACCGTGAAAATGATTATTTATGGGGACGATTAAATGGCGCAGAACGCCTGATCGACATTTTATATAATCAAGCCAAAAGTGAAGGGGTTAATCATAAAATTGATATTATTCAGATAAAGAAAAAAGCCTTTAATGCTATTCTCGAAGCCGAAAAAGAACATTTACATGAAATCCCTGAATTGTTTGAAAAAATTAAAACCCGTATTAATGAGCTATAATTACATAAAGCCCATTTCTAAACGCGCCGCTTCTGACATCATTGACATATCCCATGGCGGCTCCCAAACAAGTGCTACCTGAACATCGCCAATACCTTCAACTTCACGCACTTTAAATTCCACTTCACCTGGCATTGTTTCAGCAACGGGACAATGAGGTGATGTTAATGTCATCGTGATAACTACATCTGCGTATTTATTCACATCAATATCGTAAATAAGGCCAAGCTCGTATATATTTACCGGAATCTCAGGATCATATATTTCACGGATCACATCGGCAGCGGCCATTTGCAGCTTCTTTTTTGCTTCATCTGAAATCGGCTCACCTTTATCTATAGAAGTTGTCTGAGACTCTTTCAATTTAATTTCTTCTTCTTGTTTTTCACCCGGTCTTTCATTTAAAAACCCGTCTAAAAAGCTCATTTTTATTCCCTCTATGCAAAAATTCTATTTACTTTATGCAATCCGTCAACCAAACGGTCCACATCTTCTTTTGTATTATATAATCCAAATGATGCCCTCGCTGTTGCCGGGACATCCATAAAATCCATTATCGGCTGTGCGCAATGATGGCCTGTGCGAATTGCGATGCCATCTTGATCCAAAATCGTTCCGATATCATGTGGATGCGCTGACTTCATTGTAAACGATAATATACCAGCCATATTTTCCGCCTGGCCGCGCATTTCTATGCCATTCACTTCTTTGATTTTTTCAAGCCCATAATTCAATAGTTCTTGTTCATGATCATGAATATTTTGTAAGCCAACATCTTTGATATAGTCAATTGCAGCTGAAAGCCCTATGCCCCCTACTATATTTGGGGTACCTGCTTCAAACTTATGCGGCAAATCATTGAAAGTTGTTTTTTCAAAAGTGACAGAACGGATCATATCTCCGCCACCTTGATATGGTGGCATGACGTCAAGTAATTCCTGTTTACCATAAAGCACACCAACGCCAGTTGGGCCGTATATTTTGTGACCGGAAAAAACATAAAAATCCGCATCCAGGCCTACAACATCAACTTCCATATGTGGCAAAGCCTGGCACCCATCCACTAGGACTTTTGCGCCAACTTTATGAGCCATTTTAATGATCTCGTTTATTGGGGTAATTGTTCCTAGGGCGTTTGAAATATGGGTTATCGCTACAAGCTTCGTCTTTTCAGATAATAGTTTTTCATACTCATCTAATAAAAAGTTGCCTTTTTCATCTATAGGACTAACTTTTATTTCAAAATTCTTTTCATCGCGTAATATTTGCCATGGAACAATATTAGAATGGTGTTCAAGCTGGCTTAAAATCACTTCATCGCCCTCAACCAAATTTTGTCGACCCCACGTTTGAGCCACCAAGTTAATGGCTTCTGTCGCACCGCGAAGCAAAATAACTTCTTTATGCGACTTTGCACCAATATGGTCTTGAACCGTTTTTCTAGAGGCTTCATATTTCGCCGTTAATTCTTGCGAAAGCAAATACCCACCACGGTGAATATTCGCATATTCATTGGAATAACACGCGCTGATCGCATCAATTACTTTTTGTGGTTTTTGCGCGCTGGCCGCAGTATCTAGAAATGTGAGCGGTTTTCCATATATTTCTTGTTGAAAAATAGGAAAATCACTGCGGATTTCATCAATATTATAATTATGCGATGTCATCTCAAGAGCCTCAAATCAGTCTAACCAAGCCCTTGCAAGACCAAGGTACTTTTCTTTAACGGAAGGAATTGCAACATCGTCATATACTTCAGCAATAAATGCTTCAACTAGTAAAGATTTGGCCGCTGCCAAATACAAACCGCGAGACTTCAAATAAAATAGTGCTTCAGCATCAAGTTCACCAACCGTTGCACCATGTGCGCATTTCACATCATCAGCATATATCAGCAATTCAGGTTTACTGTTTGCTTCTGCGTCTCGGTCCAAGAGCAAATTTTTGTTGGACTGTTCGGCGTTTGTTAATTGCGCATCTTTCGCAACATAAACTTTTCCTTGGAAAGCTGACTTTCCACCTTTATCGAGTACGCCTCGATAAATTTGATCGCTTTTGCATTCCGGAACCAAATGTTTCATGTGTGTGAAAACATCATGACTGTTCCCACCCCGCCCTAAAAATGCACCTCTTAGATCAACATTTCCGTGAAGTCCATTTAAAGTTGGCTTAATTTCAGTGCGGCTATTTTTTGCACCAATGTTTAACGAGTAATGCTTAAAGTCTGCATCTTCAGCAACATCAATATGAGTTTCACCCATATGGATCGTTTCATTTCCTTGTAATTGAGTTTGATAAATTTCTAAAACAGCATTTTTTTCAACCCAAATTTGAGTGACGTCCTGCTTCCAATTATCCACATTATCAACGCCAATAAAGCTCTCAATAATTTGAGCCGATGAATTTTCACTGACTTCGATGAAGTTCTTATTTCTCAATGCTTTAAGATTAGATCTTTCGCCCGACACATGAATTATTTGAATTGGCTGAGACAACTTAATGTTCGGTTTTACTTGAATGACATAACCGTCTGTCATTAACGCACTATTTAAATTTGCCAAACTGCTAACTTCATGTGTTGATTGAAGAAGCGTTTTTGCGTCGCCATTTTGCGATTTTATGTACTCATTTAATGACAATAGCTTAAGGCCGTCTTCACCTTTAGTTGTTGAAAGTTCTGCCTTATAAAACCCATCAATAAAAACAACTTTTGAACCTCTAATATCATCTAAATAAGCATCATCAATTATTGCCATAATTGCAGCGTCCAACTCTCCCGCTTTTTCAAGAAAGCCATATGTTTTTGAATTCATAGATGAAAGGTTTGTATATTTCCATTCTTCTACGCGCGGACCCGGTAAGCCAACTTCCACAAAAGCGTCCATAGATTTTTGACGTATTTCATTTAACCAATCAATATCAGTTCCGGTCGGAGCTGAATATGCTAGGGTCAAATCATTGGCATATCGCGAGCCATCAAAATGATTTTTATGTGTCATCTAAATTATCCTAGGCTGCGTTTTCATCGGTTCCAAGGTGGCCATAACCTTGTTTTTCAAGTTCCATGGCCAAGGATTTATCACCGGATTTTACAATTTTTCCATCTGCAAGAACATGAACAAAATCTGGAACCACATAATCTAGTAAACGTTGATAGTGGGTAATGACCAATATTGATTTTTCTGGCGCTCGCATTCTGTTTATGCCATCGGCAACGACTCTTAAAGCATCAATGTCTAGACCGCTGTCTGTTTCATCAAGGACAGAAAAACCAGGATCAAGCACTGCCATTTGTACCATTTCATTACGCTTCTTTTCACCACCGGAAAAGCCTACATTTACCGCACGCTTTAACATTTCGGGATCCATTTCAAGCTCTGCCGCCTTTGCGCGAACAAGTTTCAAGAATTCCACCGGAGCCATTTCATCTTCGCCTTTATATTTACGAATTGAATTAACCGCCGTTTTTAGAAAATTCATATTGCTGACACCCGGTATTTCAACGGGGTATTGAAACCCTAAAAATGCACCCTCTGCTGCGCGTTCATTGGCTTCGAGCTCTAAAAAGTTTTTCCCTTTATAGGTAATAGATCCTTCCGTAACTTCATAACCATCTTTTCCGCATATAGCATAAGATAGCGTCGATTTCCCAGAACCGTTCGGGCCCATAATCGCATGAACTTCGCCAGCATTAATAGTTAGGTCTATTCCTTTAAGAATTTTTTGACCCGCAACTTCAACATGTAAATTTTTAATTTCTAACATTTTTTTCTCTTTCGTCGTCTTAACCGACGCTACCTTCTAAACTAATTCCTAATAATTTTTGCGCTTCAACCGCAAACTCCATCGGCAATTGCTGCATTACTTCCTTACAAAATCCATTCACAATTAAAGAAACGGATTCTTCAACATCAAGCCCGCGCTGCAAACAATAAAATAATTGCTCATCGCTGATCTTTGATGTGGTTGCTTCGTGTTCAACCTGGGCTGTGGGGTTTTTGGCTTCAATGTAAGGGACAGTATGTGCCCCGCATTCGTCGCCAATTAATAAACTATCACATTGTGTAAAGTTTCTCGTATTTTCAGCATTTGGCATTACTTTGACCAAGCCGCGATAAATGTTTTGGGCTTTACCAGCCGATATTCCTTTTGAAATAATCGTACTTGATGTGTTTTTACCGATATGGATCATCTTTGTACCTGTATCGGCTTGCTGATAATTGTTGGTAATTGCAACAGAATAAAATTCACCAACAGAGCCATCACCCTGCAATATGCAACTTGGATATTTCCACGTTATTGCGGAACCGGTCTCTACTTGCGTCCACGATACTTTTGAATTTGTTCCTCGGCACGCTGCACGCTTAGTTACAAAATTATATATACCGCCTTTACCGTCTTTATCACCCGGATACCAGTTTTGAACTGTGGAATATTTAACTTCCGCATTTTCAAGCACCACAATTTCAACCACCGCAGCATGAAGTTGGTTTTCATCACGCATTGGCGCCGTACACCCTTCCAGGTATGATACATAACTTTCATCATCAGCGATGATTAATGTTCGCTCGAATTGCCCAGTGTTTGCTTCATTAATTCTAAAATAGGTGCTTAATTCCATAGGGCATCGCACACCTTTTGGGATATATACAAATGTTCCATCTGTGAATACTGCGCTATTAAGGGCTGCATAAAAATTATCCGCCACCGGAACAACTGAACCCAAATATTTCTGCATCAACTCAGGGTAGTCTCGTGCTGCTTCGGAAATTGAGCAGAAAATAACACCCTTTTCTTTTAATGTTTCTCTAAAGGTCGTTGCAACAGAAACGCTATCGAAAACAACATCAACCGCAACACCAGATAATACCTTTTGCTCTTGTAGAGAAATACCGAGCTTTTCATAAGTTGCTAATAGTTCTGGGTCTACTTCATCTAAACTCTTCGGACGGTCATCCGCAGATTTAGGCGCTGCATAATAATATATATCTTGAAAATCAGGTTTTACGTAATTTAACATCGCCCATTCTGGCTCTTCCATCTTTAACCATTTTTGATAAGACTTAAGTCTCCAATCAAGCAACCATTCTGGCTCTTCTTTCTTAGCAGAGATAAATCTAATGACATCTTCGTTAAGGCCTTTTGGTGCCTTAACCATTTCAATGTCCGTAACAAATCCGTACTTATAGTCGCCTGCGACCTCTTCAACGGTTTGTCTAGTTTCCAATGTACTAACCATATTGGCGTTCTACCCTTCTTTTAAGTTAATGACGTCTGTTTCCTCTTTTGGGAAAAAGTCATATTTATTTGGTACCATTTCTGAAAGCGGTACATTATTTAATGCTTGATAAACGGCAGTATTAATTTTGTCCCATTTGCCTCTGGTCGTACAAACGGGAACATAATCACAATTTGTATCTTCTTCACCTAAACAATTTGTCAATTGAACAGGCCCATCTACCGCTTCAATAATATCGGCAACGCTTATATTTTCTTTATCAAGGTTAAGTGAGAAACCACCGCCCACGCCACGGTTAGAATTTAGAAGATCAGCTTTAGCCACTTTTCCTAATATTTTGCTGACCGTCGGAAGCGGGACTTTGGTTTCACGGTTCAAACTTGCAGCCGTATGAAGCTCATCCGGACGTGTCGCAATGGTACTCATCAGTAACACAGCATAATCAGCAAGATTTGAAAGTTTAATCATAATTAACCCATAAAGTTATCGTTTCAGATATTAAATGGGGTTATTTTACATAAAAGTCAACACAAATACGACTAAATTAGTCTTTTTTATTAAGTTGCTGTAAATAAAGAATGGTTGTTAAGAATCGTTATTAAGTTTGCTGCATACATCATCAAGTTGCTCTAACGATTTATAATGAATTTTGAGAACTCCCGATTCACCGTTTGAGCTATCTAGTTCTACTTTTAATCCTAATACAGTAGAAAGCTCATCTTCAAATGCAATTGTATCAACGTCTTTAATGCTCTTTTTAGAACCTTTATTGGGGTTAGGGTCCTTATCACCATTTTTAACATTTTTCGCTAACTTTTCTGTTTGGCGTACGCTCAAACCATCCCGCACTACCATTTTCGCCAGCTCTTCCGGGTTCTCTGCCGTAATTAATGCCCGGGCATGTCCCATGCTGATAAAGCCATCACGCATATATTTTTGAACATTTTCAGGTAAAACCAAAAGACGGAGCATATTGGCAACATGACTTCTGCTTTTTCCTACTGCTTTACCTAAAGCATTTTGCGTATGAGCAAACTCGTCCATTAATCGCTTATACCCTAACGCTTCTTCAATGGGGTTTAAATCATGACGTTGAATATTCTCAATAATAGCAACCTCTAAGGCTTCTTCATCAGAAAGTTCTTTGACAACAACTGGTACTTGATGAAGGCCAGCAGCTTGCGCAGCACGCCAACGCCTCTCACCAGCAATTATTTCATAACTGTCTTTACCTTTGGTTCTTACCAACAAGGGCTGGAGAATACCTTTGGATTTAACGCTATCTAAAAGCTCTTTCGCCTTCGTGTCATCAAAATGAATTCTCGGCTGATATTCATTAGCAACGAGAAACTCAATTGGAATTTCTTTATTGGATTTATCCTCAACAGGCTGACTATTCACTGTTGCGATTTCATCGTATGCTGGCTCGCGCGCTTCCATTAATGAAGACAGGCCGCGACCAAGACCCAATTTTGATGGTGCTGCCTTTTTTGACACCTTTTTAGGAGCCTTTTGTGTTGCTTTCTTTTGAGCCATTTTTAGCTAAGTCCTTGATTTTAATATAAATTTCTATTCTTTTTTGTTTGCATTATAACGCTTAAGAAGCTCTGCAGCCAATTCTAAATAGGCCTGACTACCAGAACACTTTAAATCATATAAGAGTACTGGCTTACCATGGGACGGGGCCTCAGATACACGAACGTTTCTAGGAATCATTGTATCAAATACCTGCTCCCCTAAATAATTTCTTACATCAATTGCCACCTGTTCTGAAAGATTGTTACGGTTATCAAACATCGTCAAGATGATGCCACCTATTTTCAAACTAGGATTAAAGTTAGCTTTTACTGTTTCAATCGTCTGCAAGAGTAAGCTCAATCCTTCCAAGGCGAAAAACTCGCATTGAAGCGGGACAAGAACAGAATGAGATGCAGCCAATGTATTAAGTGTCAAAAGATTAAGTGAGGGTGGGCAATCGATTAAAACATAATCATAGTTTTCTAATACAGGATCACGAAAGGCTCTTCTTAATCTAAAGGTTCGTTGATCTTGATTAACAAGTTCAATCTCCGCACCCGTTAAATCAATGGTCGACGGCACCAAATGTAATCCGGGCACAACCGTATCGACAATGGCTTCCGCTAAGGATACTTCACCCATTATCACTTCATAACTGCTGTGGGCACGATCATTTCTTTCACGTCCCAGACCTGTACTCGCATTTCCTTGTGGATCCATATCGATAATAAGCACGTCTTTTTTTATCGCCGCTAGCGCAGTTGACAGGTTAATCGCTGTTGTGGTTTTCCCCACTCCCCCTTTTTGGTTTGCAACGGCAATAATTTCAGGCTGTTTACTTGCCGCTGATAATCCCTTTGATGTCATCCCTGGATGGTCTCCATTGTTATTTTTTATTCAGACGTCTTTATTATTTTCTTTTTATATTAGATAGATGAAGGATCATACCTGATTCTTCACTTTTACTCGGGATTTTTTTTATATCAAAGCACCATTTCTTTGAAGCATGTTTAATTTCATCACCCGACTTCTCACCTTTGAGAAAAAGACACTCGGTATAATCGGTCATAAATGGAAAAGCTAACTCTAACAACTTATCTAGATCGGCGCATGCCCGAGAAGTTATTAAATCAACTGGAAAAACTACCATTTGTTCAATTCGCTCATTATGAACAATCGCATTCATATTAGTTTTTTGAACAACCTGCTTCATAAAAGAGCATTTCTTACCCACACCCTCAACCAAATGAACCTCACCTGCTCCAAGTAATGAAATGACTAATCCGGGGAAACCAGCACCGCTTCCTAGGTCTAATATTTTTAAAGCCTTATCACTCGTTTTTATGTGTTCGATTAATTGCGCGCTATCATAAAAATGGCGCCTCCATTTATCAGATAGCGTACTATTGCTTACAAGGTTTATTGACTTCTGCCACTTTTCAAGCATATCAGCATAAAGTTGAAATTTTTCGAATGTTTCACGTGAAACACCTGTTTTTTGAATAAAATCATCCGTATTCATTGGGCTGACGCCTTTTTATCTTTTCTTTTCACATAGCGGAGCAAGGCCGTTAAGGCAGCCGGTGTGACCCCAGAAATTCTTGACGCGGCCCCTAAAGTTGCAGGCTTTGCTTCATCAAGCTTTTCATTTACTTCATTAGATAATCCACCTATAGCTTTATAATCTAATGTATTCGGAAGTAGTAGGTTTTCATCTTTTCTAAACGCTAGAATATCCGCTTCTTGCCGCTCTAAATACCCACTGTACGTAGCATCAATTTCAATTTGTTCGACGATATCATCTGGAATATCTGCCAACTCAGGCCAAATTTGCATTACTTGTTTAAAAGAAATGGTTGGATAAGATAATAATGTTTTAGCTGACCTTTTAACACCATCCTTATTAATCTTTAAATCAAACTTCGCAGCCTCATTAGGGCTAATGGATAGATCATCCATCAAGGATCCGTATTTTTTCAGCATTTTCATTTTGCGTTCAAAATGTCCTCTACGTTCAGCTTTTACAAGGTCAATATCAATCCCTAATCGGGTTAGCCTTTGATCGGCATTGTCTGATCTAAGCTTCAAGCGATATTCAGCACGCGATGTAAACATACGGTATGGTTCTTTGGTTCCCTTAGTCACCAAATCATCTATCATGACACCTATATAAGCATCCGCCCTATCAAGCAAGAAGATATCTTTTCCATCTGCTGATCTTGCTGCATTAATGCCCGCCATCAAGCCTTGAGCCGCAGCCTCTTCATATCCAGTTGTTCCATTTATTTGTCCCGCTAAATATAAACCAGAAATTTTCTTTGTTTCCAGTGTCGCTAATAACTCTTGCGGATTAACATAATCATATTCAATTGCATAACCTGGTTGCAGTATTTCAACGTTTTCTAAGCCTTTTATGGACCTTATATAGGCCTCCTGAACATCAACAGGTAAAGACGTTGATATTCCATTTGGATAAACCGTGTCAGTATCTAAGCCCTCTGGCTCAAGAAATATTTGATGAGACGTTTTATCTGCAAACCTAACCACTTTATCTTCGATAGATGGACAGTATCGTGGTCCGGTTCCTTCGATGTGTCCAGAATACATAGCAGACCTATGGAGGTTCTCACGAATAATTTCATGCGTATTCTCATTTGTATGCGTAATATGACAATCAATTTGCCTAACAGTTATCTCTGAATTCATGAATGAAAATGGCGTAGGCGGCATGTCTCCAGGCTGAGTTTGGCATTGCTCCCAATCAATAGTCTTACCATTTAGCCGGGCTGGCGTTCCTGTTTTTAATCTTTCTAGAATAAAACCGAACTTTTCTAATGTATCAGAAAGACCGAGCGATGGCGGCTCATCTTCACTTCGAATAGATTTTCGACCCGCCGGGATTCTCTCTTCACCTATATGGATCATCCCCCTCAGGAATGTCCCTGTCGTAAGAATGACTTTCTTACAATAAATTTTCTCTCCCGCACCCGTTAAAACGCCAGAAACTTTATTTTGATCATCATCAGAAATTAACAAATCTTCGACGGCTGCTGCTTTGATGGATAAATTTTCATAATCAGAAAGCAATTCTTGCATGTTTTTGCGGTAAAGTTTCCTGTCTGATTGGCACCTTGGTCCGCGTACAGCAGGCCCTTTCCGGCGATTAAGCATGCGAAACTGAATACCAGAGGCATCAGCAACCTTACCCATAACACCATCAAGAGCATCAATTTCACGCACCAAATGCCCTTTTCCTAAGCCACCAATTGCGGGATTACAGGACATTTCACCAATGGTTTCAAATTTATGTGTAATAAGTAATGTATTCGCGCCAATACGCGCAGATGCTGCCGCCGCTTCGCAGCCCGCATGTCCACCCCCAATTACGATCACATCATATGAAATCACGTCAATTCATCCTGTTTTAAAAGTAGCCGGAATGTACGAACAAGTTTGTATAATGTCAAAGTGTTTCACGTGGAACACTCAGAAAAGGTTATTTTCCGATGCAAAATTCAGTAAATATTTTTTCTAGAATATCTTCAACATCCACATAGCCGGTAATCTTTCCAATTTCTCTAGCGGCCATACGAAGGTCTTCGCTTAATAATTCAAGCTCAAAATGATCGGCAGCGAGAAACCGACCCATATGATCCAAAGCATTCTGAAGATGAAGTCTATGTCGAGTTCTGGTTAATGACGGGGTATCTGTTAATTGCATGCGCGCCTCAACCTCTTTTTCAAAAGATGCCATAAAATCGCTTATTCCATCGCCATTTTTAACGGAAACATGCCAGGTTCCAATAATGTTTCTTGGTAGTTTCTCAGTATCAATTATGACGCCAAGATCTTTTTTGCTGATCATTACCATAGTGTTCTGACCCATATGGTCCGCCATACCATGATCCAAGTAACTAGAATTTGCTCCATCGAGGATAATAATTCTCAAATCCGACTGTTCAGCTTTACTTAAAGCGCGTCTAATTCCTTCAGATTCAATTGCATCTTCGCTTTCTCTTATCCCTGCAGTATCTATAATGCTCACGGGAAACCCTGAAATATCAAGATGGACTTCAAGCGAATCTCTAGTTGTGCCCGCTATATCAGATACGATTGCCACATCCCGCCTTGATAAATAATTAAGTAACGTAGACTTTCCTGCATTAGGCGCACCCAAAATCACCACTTGAAGCCCATGTCTTAACCGCTCTCCGCGGTGCCCGTCATCTAAATGTTTTTGTATGTCTTGATATAAATCGTGGACTATTGGTATTATTCGTTCTGTAACATCATCGGGTATTTCTTCATCTGCAAAGTCAATATCCGCCTCAAGGTAAGCCATTGCAGATATCAGATCGTGGCGCCACCCTTCATAAAGTTCCTTGAGGTTACCATCCATTTGCCGTAGAGCTTGTCGACGCTGCCCTTCCGTTTCCGAGTTTATGAGATCAGCTAAACCTTCAGCTTCGGTTAAATCCATCTTGCCATTATCAAAAGCACGTCGGGTAAATTCCCCTGCTTCAGCCGGCCTTAAGTGTTCAATTCTTGATAAAGCTTCAAGAAACCCCGACACAACCGCATAACCACCATGAATGTGAAATTCAGCAACATCTTCGCCGGTAAAACTATTTGGGCCAGGGAAAAAGATTACCAATCCATGGTCAAGTCGCCCACCGGTTAATGGGTCATAAAACCATTTTAATGAAGCAACTCTCGGTTTAGGACATTTTTCAGATTTTGTTAAAATCGAAATCGCGTTTTTTGTCGCCTCACCCGATACACGAATAACACCAACACCCGCTTTTCCTTTTCCGCTCGATAATGCAAAAATTGTCATCTAAAAAAACACTAAAAAATTTCATTTAAAACTGCTCTATGCTATAACTCAGTAAAGACAATAAAACCATTAAAAAAAGTGGGCTCTATAAACAACAAAGTCGTCCCGATATAGGGGCAAAAATATTCTTGGCGATTGTAGCATCCAATTTTTTTTATTTTTTTAAAGTTGTTTTTTTATAAGCCATTAATTTTAAACAATAAAATTGACAAGTAACGCTCGCTTTTAATAACTAATTTAAAGCTATTTTTTTCTACTTATAAGGGTTAATTTTTCATATCTCAACTTTCAGTACATAGTCCAATCGGTGACTTAACCATCAGTGAAGAAGAAGGAGAAATCGTCTCACTAGATTGGGGATGGTCCCCATTTCAAGAAGAAAATGAAATTTTACTCAAAACGAAATTTTTACTCGATCAATATTTTGACGACGAAAACCCAACTTTCGATTTACCTCTAAATCCACATGGAACAGAATTTCAAAAAAATGTATGGAAAATTATGTGTGAAATAGCGTACGGCAAAATTTTAACGTACGGTGATATTTCTGATCGTTTAAACTCCCATGCACGTGCCGTTGGAATGGCCTGCGGTGCAAATCCAATTCCGATAATTATTCCCTGTCATCGGGTGATTGGTAAAAACGGAAAATTAACCGGCTTTTCAGGAGGGGAAGGTATAGAAACAAAAAGGTACCTTCTAGAATTAGAAGATACCTTTGATAATTTAGACGATAATTTAAAATTTCCGTTCTAACTATTCTGCTAAAACTTCATCAGGGTTTATTGGTGAGATTTTCACATTAAAGAGACCATATAAAATCGATACAAATGGGCTTACAATATTAAAGAAGCAATATGGAGCATATGCAAATGTTGCAACACCTAATGTGCCCGCAAAAAACGCACCGCACGTATTCCAAGGAATTAGAACGGACGTTACCGTTCCCGTATCCTCAAGAACACGAGATAAATTCTTCGCGGCTAAATTACGCTTTTTAAACTCTAATCGATACATCCGTCCCGGAAGTACGATTGAAATATATTGATCAGCGGCCAGAACATTTGCACCTATACAAGTAAGTGCCGTCACAACTATTAATGATCCTGTGGTTTTGGCTAGCCCTAGTAAACCGAGAACCAAACGTTTTAATAACCCAATTTTTTCCATAATTGAACCAAACGTAATCGCACACATAACGAGCCATATGGTATTAAGCATTCCAGCCATACCACCTTGACTTAAAAGTTCATCCATGGCTGTATCACCAGTATCGGCAGAAAACCCGGAAAATAGTGCTTTCCAAATTCCATCGATAATAGTAACCACCTCCCCGCGCTCTGTGGCACCTGCAAATTTCATTATTACATCTTGCTGAAAAATAACGGCTATTATTACGGCGGTTAATGTTCCAACCACCAATGATGGAAATGCCGGATTTTTTTTAACTGCTGAATAAAATACAACTGCGGCAGGAATCATTAGATAAATTCCAATATCAAAGTTTTGTTCTATCAACGTTAATTGAGCACTTAAATCTATACTGTCTGAATTAATATTACTGGTAAAACCAATGATTAAATAAAGAATTATAGCGATTACAATTGACGGAAATGTGGTCCAAACCATATGTCTGATATGTATAAATAAATCAGTACCTGCCACGGCAGGTGCAAGGTTTGTCGTATCAGAAAGTGGTGACATTTTATCACCAAAATAAGCCCCGGAAATAATAGCGCCAGCGGTGATTTCTGGCTCTAATCCTAATCCAGCAGCAATACCCATTAAGCCAATACCGATAGTACTTGCGACCGTCCAGCTGCTGCCGATGCTAATCGCAGTTATTGCACTTAAAATACACGCCGTAAAATAAAAAATTGTGGGATTTATAATTTGTAGACCATAATAAATCATTGCAGGCACAGTACCCGATAATATCCATGACCCAACCAACATCCCCACAGTCATTAGAATAAGAATTGCACCATAAGTATTAGCAATTCCTTGTTTAACTGCGGTTTCAACATCAACCCATCTATAACCGTTTTTAACACCGACAATTAGTGCGATTGCACCCGCTAAAATCAGGGCAATCTGATTGGCGCCACTCGAAGATTCGTCCCCATACAAATAAACCGATAAACCCAACATCGCCACCAAAGAAATAACTGGAATAGCGGCATCTAACAAACTGGGTTCGCGTAATTTATTTTCTGACATCAAAAATATTCCTATTTTTTATTTTTTTATGATTAAAGCAGAGATGAAATAAAAATGCGAGTAATAAAAAAGGCCCCAGATTCTTGGGGCCTTTAATCACATTCTAATTATTCATCGAATTATAAAATTCTTCATTATCTTTCGAATCTTTAAGTTTATTAATCAAAAATTCAATAGCATCGACCGATCCCATTGGCATAAGAATGCGGCGAAGCACATACATTTTCGCAAGTGTTCCAGGATCAAGAAGCAATTCTTCCTTACGAGTTCCAGATTTCGTGATATCAATAGCAGGAAAAATTCGTTTATCACTGACCTTACGATCAAGAACAATTTCAGAGTTACCTGTTCCTTTAAATTCTTCAAAAATAACTTCGTCCATGCGGCTACCGGTATCAATCAATGCTGTTGCTATGATAGTAAGTGATCCCCCCTCTTCCACATTACGCGCTGCACCAAAGAAACGCTTTGGACGCTGAAGCGCATTTGCATCGACACCACCTGTAAGAACTTTACCGGAACTCGGAATTACCGTGTTATAAGCACGCGCTAAACGCGTAATACTATCAAGCAAGATCACGACATCATATTTATTTTCAACCAGCCGTTTTGCTTTTTCTATAACCATTTCAGCAACTTGCACGTGACGGCTTGCTGGTTCATCAAAAGTTGAACTGACAACTTCACCTTTAACCGAACGGCGCATATCTGTCACCTCTTCCGGTCGTTCATCAATAAGAAGCACGATCAAAAAGACATCAGGATGATTTTCTTTAATAGCATGAGCAACATTTTGCATGAGAACTGTTTTACCGGTTCTGGGCGGTGCAACAATAACACCACGTTGACCAAATCCAATCGGTGCAACCAAATCAATAACCCGTGTTGATTTATCCTTCAGTGTCGGATCCACTCGGTCTAACTTAAATTTACGGTCTGGATGAAGCGGCGTTAAACTATCAAAATGAACTTTATGGCGTCCAGCATCCGGGTCTTTGTAATTTACCGTAGAAACTTTAAGTAAGGCAAAATAGCGCTCTCCATCTTTAGGAGCTCTTATTAATCCTTCAACTGTATCACCCGTTTTAAGTCCAAATCTTTTAATCTGACTAGGGCTAACATAAATATCATCTGGACCAGGCAAATAATTCGATTCAGGCGATCTTAAAAAGCCAAATCCATCCTGAAGAACTTCAACAACACCACCTCCGGAAATTTCCTCTTCTCTTGCCGCAAATGCTTTTAATATGGCAAACATCATGTCTTGTTTACGCATATTGCTGGCGTTTTCGATATTATTTTCTTCCGCTAATTCCAAAAGGTCAGCGGGGGATTTCTTTTTAAGGTCCAATAAATTCATGGGATTTTTCCAAAATGTTATGAAAAGTTTTAAAAATCGTAAGGAGATTAAAGATTTTGATTAAGAGTAAGAAGAAATAACCATGCTAGAACATGATTGCAGAATAATAATACTCCAAATTTTAAAAATGGCAAAGATAATTTTTCACTTATTGTAACGGTTTTAAGATCACCATAAATACAATGACCATCATTAAGATAGTCGGAACTTCATTTACCAAGCGAAAAAACTTTTCATCATGTTCATTTTGATCACGATAAAAAGCACGTCGCCAATAAGATAAATAACCATGAAAACCTGACATTATAATTACCGCAATAAATTTAATATAAAACCATAATCCCGCGTTCCAGCTGTCTTGACCAAAGGATAATGCTAAACCAAAAATCCAAGTCGCTATCATTGCTGGATTAATAATAATCCTAAGCAATTTACGCTCCATTTCCTTAAACATTTCAGAAGCTTCTGACCCGACCTCAAGACGTGTATGATATACAAACAGACGTGGTAAATAAAACATCCCCGCCATCCAACTGATAAAAGAAATAATATGAAGTGATAAAATCCAGTAATAATATTCCTGAAAAAACTCAATAAATACTTCCATTTTAAACCCTATTTTCCATTATTAAATTGGCTAACCCTAAAATAAATTGATCATTATCTTGCACAGTTTTTATGCGAATATAATCCTTTATTCCTGCTTTTTCTGCAACTTCTTTATAATTTATATCTAGCTCAACCAATGTTTCTGAGCATTCAGATATAAATGAAATCGGCACAATAATTATATTCTTATTCTCTAAGGCGGCTCTTTCTATTTCGTCTTCTGTTAACGGTCCTTGCTGCTCTAATGGTCCTATTTGTCTTTGATAACAAGTCACTATATCTAATTCCGAATTATTGAGTTTTTTATCTATTGCTTCACTTGTTTTTTCAACTTGTGACTGAAATGGATCACCCGATTCGATGGTTTTCTTAGGAATTCCATGTGCAGAAAGCAACAAACGGTAATCGCTTGATTTAAGTAATTTCAACTTTTCATTTATCAGACCCACAATACTATCAATGAAAAAATCATTTTCTGGATAATCCTTAATAACCCGAAATGGAATTTCAATTTTTTTCTTTTTAACTTGCTTGTTCCATTCTATCAGAGCACTTCCTGTAGTTGTGATGCTATATTGGGGATAAAGCGGAACTAAAATCATTTCGTCTGGTAAAAACTCTTTAACTTCGTCAAGAATATCTTTAGCAAAAGGCTTCCAATAACGCATAAATGAAAAACATTTAAATTCATCATTTGATAATTCACTTAAATATGCTTCTAATTTTGCTTTCTTTTTTTGAATATCATTCATAAGAGGTGATTTATCACCAATTTCACGGAAAATATTTCTTGCTTTAGGGGCGCTTTGGCGGGCAATTGATTTAGCCATCATCCATCTTAATGGATTGGCAACGGTTAAAAGAGCTGGATCATAGAATTTATTAAAAATATATGGTTTTACCGCATCAAGACAATCTGGTTCACCTTGATTAAATAGGACAACAGCAACTTTTTTACCCATTTAAGATCTTCTGTAATTTAAAATAATATTAGAAACCATTTTCACATTTTCTGGTGGTGTTTGCGGAATGATACCATGACCAAGATTAAAAACGTGTGGCCCGTCTTTTAAGTGGTCAAGAATGTGATAAACAGCTTTTTCTAATGGCTCTCCCCCACTCACGAGCAATAATGGGTCTAGATTGCCCTGTACGGTGCATAAAGGCTGCATTACATTTTGAACCCATGTGGTCGAAGTGGATGTATCAATACTAACGGCATTAACCTTTGTTTTTTGAACGAAATTCTTGATTTTTGCGCCGGCTCCTTTTGGAAAGCCAATAATTGGAACATCAGGATGAACGGCACGAATATTTTCAACAATTTTTTGTACCGGCTCAACGCACCATTTAATAAATTCATCTGCGGGTAATGTACCTGACCAACTATCAAAAATTTGTAGTGCTTCTGCACCGTGATCAACTTGTCGAATTAAATATTCAGAAGTTGAACTCACTAATAAATCTATTAATTTTGTGAATGTTTCACGGTCTTGATAAGCCATTAGCCTTGTTTCCGCTTGATCTTTTGATCCGCGACCATTGACCATATATGTAGCAACAGTCCAAGGTGCACCTGCAAAACCAATAAGAGCTACGTGCTCTGGAAGTGCTTTAGATAGATTTGACACAGTTTGATAAACGGGATTTAAATGATCATGAAGACTTTTATTACTTAAAGCGTCTAGCTTTTCTAAATTATTTACAGGTGTCAAAACGGGACCTTCACCTACTTTGAAAGCCAAATCTTGTCCGAGCGCGTGCGGAATGACGAGAATATCTGAAAATAATATGGCTGCATCCATATTAAACCTTCTAATAGGCTGTAATGTTACTTCTGTAGCAAAATCTGGATTATAACAAAGATCTAAAAAAGAACCCGTTTCTTTACGAAGTGCCATATATTCTGGCAAATATCTTCCTGCTTGTCGCATAAACCAGAATGGGACTCTGTCATTTTTTTCACCACGTAAAGTTTCTATGAAAAGCTTATTATTTGTCATTTTAATTTTCTTAAATGTTATACACGTAAAGTATTACTTATATTATATTTATATATAAAGGTAGTAGTGGTTAGTTGTTCCTGTGAATATAGTGGATTAAAAGCTATACACAGTATATTCAATGGTTATCAACATAACGAAATTTTACCCTTAAATATATAAAAAACGAAATAAAATAAATGGGAAATTGACCCTAAAAATAAAGTTATTATTTTATTGAATAACTATTATCCACAAAGGATAAAACAAGTATTAATAATGAATTGCGGGTACTAAAAATTAACTCTTGTAAAAAATGATAAGTTATCCCCATTATTCAGGTTATTACAAAATAGATGAAAAGCGAAAATATGAAAAAAATACATCTCCATTTAGTTTCTGATAGTACGGGTGATACCCTAGAACAAGTTGCAAAAGCATCATTAGTACAATTTCCTGGAATTGAACCTGTAAAACATTATTGGCCAATGATAAGAACGGCGCGTCATATGTCACGTATTATTGCAGAAATGGAAGAAAACCCGGGTATTATCATGTTTACGCTTGTAAATCATGAAATTGAAAAAGTTCTTATTGAAAGGTGTAAAAAAAATAAGTGGCCGTATATATCTGTTCTACAAGGGATTATTCATGAACTTGGCCGGCATGTTGGCGAAAAACCAACGGAAAGACCAGGGCTTCAACATCAGATGGATGATGAATATTTTGACCGTATAGATGCCATTCAATATACATTGGCACATGATGATGGCCAAATTTCTGATAATTTATTAAACGCGGATATTATTTTAGTAGGAGTCTCAAGAACGTCAAAAACACCAACATGTATTTATCTTGCCAATCGTGGTTATCGCGCCGCTAACATTCCCATAGTGCCAGGCTGTCCCTTGCCTCCAGAGCTTGAAAAAGCGAGAGAAGAAGGCAAATTTATTGTTGGTCTTGTGAATAGTGTTGATAGACTTGTTCAAATACGCCGCAATCGGCTTCTGATGCTACAAGAAAATAAAACAACAGATTATGTTGATGAGGATCTCGTGAAAGAAGAAGTAAAAGAATCGCGCCGTCTTTTTAGTAAAATGGGCTGGCCTGTTATTGATGTAACCCGCCGTTCCATCGAAGAAACGTCTGTCGCAATCATAAACATGAAAAATAAATTCGAAGAAGAAAAGGTAACAAAGTCAAAATGACGTTGATACTGGCTTCAAAAAGCACATCACGTCGCACATTATTGAAACAAGCGGGACTTAACTTTAAAACTATTGCGGCAAATATTGATGAAAATCGCATCAAGAATGAAATGCTTAAATTGGGATCTAAGGTTTCAGAGATTTCAGAAAAATTAGCTTCAGAAAAAGCGCTTAAAATTTCGAGGGACCACTTGAATGATTATGTCATTGGCGCTGATCAAATTTTAACATGTGACGAAAAGCTTTTTAGTAAAGCAAAGGATATTGAAGAAGCCAGAGAACACCTTAAGTTTTTTAGAGGAAAATATCACATTTTAACAACTTCCGTTTCATTGGCTATAAACGAAAATATTATCTGGTGTTATACCAGCGAACCACGTTTGAAAATGCGCCATTTTTCTGATGAATTTTTAGAAGAATATTTAGTGAAGGCAGGAGCGGCCATAACAGCTTCAGTTGGATGCTATTTTATAGAAGATTTAGGTATTCAGCTTTTTTCTGATGTAAATGGTGATTATAATGATATTTTGGGATTACCGTTGTTACCACTTTTTCAAAAACTAAGAGAATTAAACCTTTTAAATGACTAAAAAAGAGAAAATAATTGCTGGTGTTATTGGGGATCCGATCTCCCACAGTTTGTCCCCATGTCTTCATGGGTATTGGCTTTCTAAATATAATATTAATGGTGAATATAAAGCTTTTCACGTTACATCTGCAGAGCTTCCCTCTTTTATAAAGTCATTAAACGAGAAAAGCATCTCAGGTATCAATGTTACAGTCCCCCATAAAGAAGACGTTTTAAAACTTGTTGATAAAGTTGATGAAAAGGCTCGTAAAATAGGGGCGGTAAATACGGTTTATTTTGAAAAAGGTAAAATGATTGGTTCCAACACGGATGGCATTGGATTTCTAACCCATTTAAAACAAACAACAAAAAACTGGAAGGCTAAGAATGGTCCGGTGGTCATTATTGGTGCTGGGGGCGCTGCACGTGCTGTGCTAGTCAGTTTGCTGGATGACGGTGTGCCAGAAGTTCGATTAACCAATAGAACAAAAGAACGCGCAGAAAATTTAAAAAAAGAAATTGACGATAAAAGAATTCGGGTGATTGATTGGGATGCCCGTGAAGACGCATTAGATGTTGCGGCACTCGTCGTTAATGTAACGACTTTAGGGATGACCGGGCAAAGACCATTAGAATTATCTCTGGATAATTTACCGAAAAATGCGAGCGTTTATGACATCGTTTATTCTCCGTTAGAAACAGAATTATTAAAAAATGCGCGAAATCGAGGTAATGAAACAATAGACGGACTAGGTATGCTACTGCATCAAGCGGTACCAGGGTTTCAAAAATGGTTTGGAGTTGATCCTAACGTAGACCAAGGCCTTAGAGATCATATTTTAAAGGCCCTTTCATGAAAAAAATAGGGCTGACTGGTTCAATAGGAATGGGAAAAACCGAAACGGCAAAAATGTTTCAAGAGGTGGGTATACCAGTATTTGATAGTGATGCCGCGGTTCATGCTTTGCTTGGTGATGGCGGTGCGGCCGTTGATATAGTTTCTAAAGAATTTTCGGGTGTGAAAAAACAAAATAAAATTGACCGTAAATTATTGGGTGAAAAAGTGTTTGGTGATAGCTTAGCACTCGGAAAATTGGAAAAAATACTCCATCCAATGGTAGGTGATATGCGATCTGATTTTGTAAAAGCGGCTCATGGGGACATGGTCGTCTTTGATATACCGCTTCTCTTTGAAAAATCATATGAAGGCGAATGTGATTATATTGTGGTGGCCTCAGCGCCAGCAAATGTTCAAAAAGAAAGAGTAATGTCGCGTCCCGGAATGACAGAGAAAAAGTTTAAAAACATTTTACTTAGCCAAATGCTTGATGCGAAAAAACGTGAAAAAGCAGATTTTATCGTACAAACGGACAAAGGTTTTGATTATGCTAGGGCTCAAGTTCAGCAGATTATTAAAGAAATAAGGAATGATATTAATGCGTGAAGTGGTCTTTGATACAGAAACAACGGGGTTTGATCCATTTAATGGCGATCGGGTTGTTGAAATTGGCTGTGTTGTTGTTGAGGATTATATTCCAACAGGCGAAAACTATCATGTATACATCAACCCTGAACGGGATATGCCAACGGCAGCGTTAAACGTTCATGGGCTTACGGAAGAATTCTTAAGAGATAAACCGACGTTTAGTGAAATCGTTGCTGACTTTAGGGACTTTTGCGGTGATATGAAATTGGTTGCTCATAATGCTGAGTTTGATATGAAATTTATAAACTGGGAAATGGAAAACCTTGGCTTTTCGACATACCCTGCGTCACGATCCATTGATACACTTTCAATTGCAAGGCGGAAATTTCCAGGCGCAAATAATACCCTTGATGCTTTATGTAAACGCTTTTCTATTGATAATTCTAACCGGGTGAAACATGGTGCCTTACTTGATGCAGAGCTGCTTGCAGATGTTTATCTTGAACTTATGGGGGGGCGCCAAACGGGGCTTGGATTGATGTCAGAGGAAAAGGATGTTTCCAAAACTAATGAAGCTTTAGAAATTACTAGATCATTTCGTGAGCCGAGAGCCCACTCTGCTTCTGAAGAAGAACTTAAGAGACATAAAGAGTTTATCGGAAAAATTGAAAACAATCTTTGGTAATTTTTGCAAAAAAAATGGCCCTCAAAAGAGAGCCACTTTACTTTAAAAATGAGTGATAATTAGTTTACCACAATATCATCTTGGCCAGCTGCTGCTTCATTCTGTGCATTCGCTTGAGCAAGTTGTTGCTGATAAAGGCCAGCAAAATCAATTGGCTCTAACATAAGCGGCGGGAAACCACCATCGCGCGTTACATCAGATAAAATACGGCGCGCAAATGGGAAGATTTGGCGAGGTGCTTCAACCATTAAGAATGGTTGTAATTGATTTTCAGGAAGGTTCTTAATTCCGAAAAGGCCAGAATATAAAAGTTCTGCGACAAATGCTGTTTCTTCGTTTGCTTGCGCGGTTGCCGTAACTTTTAGGTCAACTTCATAAATGTCTTCACCAACTTGTTGTGCATTTAAATTAACATTTATGTTCATAGAAGGCTGTTCAGTTGAAAGCTTCTGAATTGTTTGTGCTGGAGTTGGGTTTTCAAATGATAGGTCTTTGATATATTGGCCTAGAATTGTAATTTGAATTTCATTACCGGCAGCTTCAGCGGCTGCATCATTTTGCTCTGTATTATCTGACATTTCGTCTATTCCTAAAATAATCTAAAATTTAATCGTCTGCTATCATGGTTTTACGCATGATACAAGTTATTGTGGCTAAAAATAAGGTATATTGCTTATTTTTTGGCCTAGAAGCTTAAATATCATCTTCCTTTTTATTATCGTCTTCAATTTTTTCGATGTCCGATATATTTGATTCTCCAGCTTCCTCAAACTCTCCATCAATGATAATTCCACTTGAATGTGATGACCTTGGGCGGGTTTGATAATTTTTTTTGCCGGCGGTTACCATTGAATTGCCAAGCATTTCTCGAATTGGTGCAATAGCTAGTAAAATTGCAATTGAGTCCGTTATAAAACCCGGCATTAGAAAAAAGAAACCAGCGACAGCCAGAAAGAAGCCATGAATCATGTCTTTTACTGGACTATCACCGCGATCAACGGTTTGTTTCATATTCAACAGAACCTTTAAGCCTTCTTGTCGAATGATATAAATCCCAAGTACGGCCGTTACGATCGTTAACAAGAGCGCTGAAAGTGTGCCTATTCCATCTGCGACTTCAGCAAATACAATAAACTCCATATAGATTACCGTAAAAAAGGTAATTAAAAATATTAATGGCATAAATAGTCCAGATTGTTGAAATATTGTTTCATAATATATACATGATGGTTTATCTAATATAGTATTAAATATAGAAACGCCAAGGGCATGATGTTTATATTATCAGTCCAAAACATTTTCAGGATAAAAAATGAACAACGATTCAGAAAGTCTTTCTCTTATAATCTTCGCCTTCGTTGCGGGCTTTATTATATTACAATTAAGACGCACTTTAGGGCGACGCGATGGCTATGATGGAAAAGACGAAGATAAAAACAAAAACCCATTTCAAGACAGCCATCCAAAAAACGCATCTGAAAAAAATACAGCTGAAGCAGATAATATTGTGCCAATACGTGATGGTATTGGCGCCGAAGCCGCTAAAGAAACTCCTGCTCAAAAGTCTGCTGATATTGGCGTAAGCCCGTCGTCGCCTCATTGTAGTGTTTTGCAACAAATAAATGGTTTTGATCGATCGTTTACGCTCCCAAGTTTTTTTGACGGTGCTGAATATGCGTACGGTATGATTTTGAACGCATTTTGGTCAGGCGATATTCAGACGTTGAAGCAATTTTTAAGTAAAGACGTTTGTGAAGAATTTGATAATGCCATTAAAGCAATGAAAGAAGAAGGTAAGATATTCGAGAATAATCTTGCGGATGTTGAAAAGATAGAATTGGTTGATGCAAGTATCGACGGTTCTATGGCTGAACTTACTGTGCGATTTAATAGTCATATGACAATTGTAATTAAAGACCGGGACGGGAATATTGTTGATGGCGATATTGAAAATGTAGCACCCATTGTTGACATTTGGACTTTCTGCCGTGATGTAAAACGCAAAGACCCAAACTGGATTCTCGTATCAACCAGCGAAGCTTAAAAAATTTATTAAAGGTGAACGGAAAAGCGAAATGATACAAAAATCAACTCTTACATTTCTTTTTGGGTTGTTTTGTCTCTCTGTATATTATGTTTTGCGTCCCCCTATAGAAGATGTGCAAATAATTCCTACGTATAAGATCGTATCATTTGATCAATTGGAGGGTTGGAATATGGATGATCATGACCAGGCTCTTCAATCGTTTAAAATTTCTTGCGAGCGCCTGATTAAATATCCCGATGACCGCGAATATAATGGGTTTGGCGTGGCGCTCGATTGGAAAGAGGCCTGCCAAGATGCTTTAGCGATGGCGATGCCATCATCCGAGAAAGCAAAGAGGTTTTTTGAAGAATTCTTCTCTCCACTTTCATTTTATGAGCCAGAAGAGGGATTATTCACAGGATATTATGCCCCGCTTTATAAAGGCTCAAGAGAGAGAACAGATAAGTTTAAGGCGCCTCTTTTTGGGGTGCCCGAAGATTTGCAAGCAATTAATTTAGGTCTTTTTGATCAAAGACTTTCCGGTAGATCGATCGTTGGTGAAGTGACGGGGGGAAAGTTTGTTCCTTATAAAGACCGTAAAATAATTGATATGGGGGCGCTGGAAAATCAAGATTTAGAATTGGTATGGTTAGAAAAGCCGGAAGAAACTTTTTTTCTTCAAATTCAAGGTTCAGGATTTATTGAGCTTGAAGATGGTGATGTTGTTCACCTGGGATATGCGCAGCGCAATGGGCGTCCTTACCGTGCGATTGGACAATATTTAATTGAAAGCGGTGATGTTGCGCGTGAGGATATGTCATTACAAGCGATCTTGGATTGGATGGCGAAGAACCCTGAAAAGTCAAATGAATTGATGTGGAAAAACCCCTCTTATGTTTTCTTTCAAGAACGCACGGGCGACAAGCCGGTTGGAAGTCTAGGCGTCGGATTAACCCCGGGTAGATCGCTTGCTGTTGACCGTGAATTTATTCCGCTTGGCATGCCTTTATGGCTTGAAACATATCAAGAAAAAGAAACGGATAAAGAAAACCTTGAGCGCATTTCTCATTTAAACAGATTAGTCATCGCCCAGGACACAGGCGGTGCCATAAAGGGGAAAGTGCGCGGCGATGTTTATTGGGGGATCGGCGACGAAGCAGAAGAAAAAGCAGGCCCCATGAAAGATATAGGCACATATTATTTATTGGTGCCAAAAAACGTTGCACATGCTTTGACTAAAGAGTTTGAGAAATAATGACGAAACGCAATTTAACGGAAGAGGAAAAAAAACTTTGGCAGCGCTATACGTGTGATGTCAAAAAACTATCGTCTGTTATGATAATGCCTGATCTCCATGATAACAAGACTTCCGCAAGCCATCAAAAAAGGTTTGATGTTCAAATTCCGAAAAAAGCTCCAGCTCCTAAAAAGGCCTTCATACAATTTTCCAATCATGAAACGTTAAAAGATAAAGATCAAAATTGGTCCAAAAAGCTTAAAGGCGGCAAAATAAAGCCAGAAGGTAAGATTGACCTGCATGGCATGACATGCGCAGAGGCACATGAAAAGCTTCATAAATATTTAGATAGGGCGCAACGTTTTGGAAAGCGCGTTATATTAGTGATTACTGGCAAAGGAGGCCCTAAAAGAGAGTATGACGCATATCGATTTCGTGACTTTGAAAATGGTCATGGTGTTTTAAAGCGTGAGGTCCCGATGTGGCTTTCCGGCGGTTCCATGCGACATATGGTCGTCTCCTTTCAAGATGCGCAGCCTTCTGATGGCGGGGGCGGTGCGCTTTATGTTATTTTAAAGAGGTTGACATGACCCCGTTTGGTGAAAAAGTAAGAGAACTTAGAAAAGAACGCGGCATTAGCCAAAAACAAATGGCAAAAAAACTTGCGATTAGCTCGGCTTATTTATCAGCCTTAGAGCATGGTCATCGTGGCCGCCCCTCTTGGCCGCTAATTCAACAAATTATCAGCTTTTTTAATATTATATGGGACGAAGCAGAAGAACTAGAAAGCTTGGCGAGAATCTCTCACCCTCGTATCGTGGTGAATACTTCTGGATTAAGCGCCGAAGCCACAGAACTGGTTAATCTCTTAAACCGAGAAATTAGAAATATGAAACAAAGCCAGATTGAAGAAATGTTAAATATCATAAAAAATAAAGATTAATCTTCATCCTCTTCAGGCGGGTAAATCTTAATCAGCGTGATTTGGTTTTTGCTTCTTTTTAAAATCTCAAAAGTGAAATCACTGATTTTATATTTTTCACCCGGCAGTGGGATAATTTCAGCTTCATCAATAACATACCCAGCGATTGTAGTGGCCTCTTCATCGCTTAAATTCCAATTAAATTGCCTGTTTAAATCCCGAATTGGTATCGAGCCCTCCACAACAACAGCTCCGGTTTTTAGAATTTTAATGTCACTGTTGATCGTATCATGTTCATCGGCAATATCGCCCACTATTTCTTCTAAAATATCTTCTAATGTGATTACCCCCATCAGCGCGCCATATTCATCTACAACGAGCGCAAAGTGCGCTTTTTGTGAGAGGAACATTTTTAATTGATCACGAAGTGTTGTCGTTTCCGGCACAAACCAAGGTTTAATGGCAATGTCTTTTAGTGCGACATGGTCAAAATCTTCTTTATTTTGTTTTGTGCTTCTTAATACATCTTTAGCATGAACGACACCAATGATATTATCTTGATTTTCTTCCCACATTGGCAGACGGGTGTAAGAACTTTTAATAATTTGTTCAAAAATATCTTTTATGTCGTCAGAGGCATTTATCGTCTCTACATTTTTGCGGTGAACCATCACGTCTTCGACCGTAATATCGTCAAGATCTAAAATTCCGGCCAACATATCTTTATGTTCTTTAAAGATACCGCCTTCATGTGCTTGTAAATCAATGGCGCCCCTTATCTCATCATGAGGACTTAAAACTTTCTGATTATCACGCGTATTAATGCCGATTAATCTTAGTGTAATGCGAGCAATTAATTGTATAAGTCTCACTATTGGGGCTAAAAGCTTCACCAAGACATTGATTGTAGGTGCTACTTTTAATGCAACTTTTTCCGGATTAGAGATGGCATAGGTTTTTGGCATCACTTCTGCAAAGATGAGTACCAAAGCAGTCATGGCAAATGTGGCATAGACTACGCCAATTTCGCCAAAAAACTCAATGAAAATATAGGTCGCAAGTGCTGACGCTAAAATATTAACGAGGTTATTTCCAAGCAGAATAGCGCCAATTAAGCTTTCCGGATCAGACATCAGTTTTTCGACTAGGCCCGCTTTGGCATTTCCTTCTTTTGACAGTTTGTGCATATTAGATGCTGATGTCGCCGTTAAAGAGGTTTCCGACCCAGAAAAGAACCCTGAAAATACAATCAGGAGGATGATAGACACCAATGCAATGATAAGCTCTGTTTCCATTTCTGAAAATTATCCTTTTAAAGCGCTTTTTAATACGGCTTTGACATCTTCTATATCAACGTCTTTTGAAAGGAATGATTTTCCGATGCCGCGGGCAATAACAAAAGTCAGTTTCCCATCGGACATTTTTTTGTCGCCCTTCATATGGTGCAAGAGTTTATCAACATCAAAGTTAAATGCTGATGCTTTTTGTGCGCCGACAGTATTAAAATGAAGACGAATTTGGTCGCATTCTTCTTTTTCACAAAGGCCCATTTTTTCTGATAAATCAAATGCCATAATCATACCCATTGCAACCGCTTCGCCATGATAAAGATTATCATTATAGCCGTTTTCTGCTTCAAAGGCATGACCAAATGTATGCCCTAAATTAAGGAGGGCACGAGAACCGGCTTCTTTTTCATCTTCTGCAACCACTGCAGCCTTCGCTTCACAACTTTTTAAGATGGCTTCCGTTCTGAGTGCCCTGCTTTTATCGGTAGGGCTAGAAATGAGTGCTTCGCCATTTTCTTTGAGCCAATTAAAAAAGTCCGCGTCATTTATCAAGCCGTATTTAACCACCTCGGCATAACCAGCGATTATGTGCCGCTTTTCTAGGGTTTCTAGCGTGGTAACATCAATTAAAACCAGCTTTGGTTGATGAAAGGCACCAATTAAATTTTTGCCGTATTTGCTATTGATACCTGTTTTGCCGCCTACGGAACTGTCCACTTGCGCAAGTAAGGTCGTGGGAATTTGGATAAAATCAATGCCACGTAAATAAACGCTCGCTACAAACCCAACAAGATCGCCAATAACGCCGCCGCCAAGGGCAATAATGGTATCGCTGCGCTCTAGCCTCATGCTTAACAACTGATCCAATAGCGAATTGAACATCTCCATGGATTTGGTTGCTTCACCGGCGGGCAAAACAATGGTTTCAAACTGAACGGTGCTATTGTTTAAGTTTGCTTCGAGGCGCAGCAATTGATGTTTCGCAACATTTTCATCAGTAATAATGACTGTGCGCGGCCTATTCAAAAGAGGACTAATATATGTCGCAGCCTCATCAAGGATATTTTCACCGATAAGGATTTCGTAGCTTCTTGCGCCTAGATCAACTGTCGTTTTTTTCATTGCTTCCAACGTTTGTTTTCTGATTTTTGTTATCACTTTTTGCTGCAGCGGGCGCTTTTTGTCGCGCTTGCCTTTTTTGATATTTCTTTTTTTCTATGGCTAAATATTTATTTAGCTTCCAAATAATATCATTTACAACCTTATCATGTGGCCCTTGGCCGCTTTGGACCACAATATGCGCCTCTTCATAGACGGGATACCGCTCATTAGCCAAATTGGTTAAAATTTTTCTTGGATTCCCTTTTTTAAGTAGCGGCCTCGTATCCCTTTTTGATGTTCGCTCAACGAGTAAATCCACATCAACTTTTAGCCAAATAACAATTGTTTGTCGTTTCAGCCGGCCGCGTGTTTTCGGATCCATAAATGCACCACCACCAGTGCCGAGGACAATTTTTTTATCTTGTGTGATAAGGCGATTAATGACTTTACGTTCACCTTTTCTAAAATCTTCTTCGCCGAATTTTTCGAAAATTTCATTTACCGTGTGCCCAGCAGCGGCTTCAATTTCCTGATCACTATCCATAAATTTTATATGTAAACGTCTGGCGAGGCGCACACCAATAGTTGTTTTTCCGCTGCCCATCAATCCCACAAGAGAAATGCTTTTTCTCAAGGGGTATCTTAAGCGTGGTGTGAGGCTTTTTTTTCTTTTTCTAATAAAATTATTCATTATTTCTTCTATTTACATGTGTTTCGCCTAATTAGCCACGAAATAAACATATTTTTCAACGAGTTTCAAAGCGCACTTTACGTTCGACCGTGACGGGGTTAGTATGTTGCATAATTTTAAACAATTCTTTTTATATTCTTACTGAGGTCAATTTACAAATGGCAAAAATATGGCTATTTCTTATTATTTTAATTGTGCTAGGACTTGTTGGTGCAGGCATTTATCTAATGACAGCGGATATCCCCGCCCCTAGTAAACGTGTGGAGAAAACCCTTCCTGATGATATGTTCCCGCAATAAATAAATGGACAGTTAATGTTGATGAATGCTTCTATTAAATATTTTTTATTTACGACGTTAACCTCTGTTGCCGCCATTAATGCGTCGACGGCACAAATTCGTGTACAGGACGCGAGAGAAAATGCAGATGTTGTGTCTGCGATTGAAGAAGCGGCAGAAGCTGCGGCGGACCCAAGGTCTATTTTATTTCCTGCAAATGTTCCAGGCCCCTATTTCCCGGATGAAAGTGAAATTCTTGAAGCGGCCGAAGAGAGGCTAAATTTAGCGAGTGGCGAATTAGCTGGCTCCGTTGAGCAAGCAGAAGATATCTTGGCGGCTGAAGAAGAAGTTTTAGAAATTGAAGATAAATCGGCCTATGGCACGTTGAATAATATGCGCGGTCTTCCTAAAAACATCTGGCAGCCTTCAGATCTTGAAAAAGTGACAAAATTATTAGAAGCTCTGCAGCTACCTTCCAAATCACCTGTGATGGATGAAATTGCAAGAAAACTTCTGCTTTCTGTGACAACAGCCCCTATGGGAGTGCCGCTTGATATTAAACCCTTAACTGCAGAAGATGAAAACGAAGAAATCCCTGCAATATCTTTTGATGAGAGACTTTTAAAAAGATTTATTAATTTAAGAACATCAAAACTTATTGAACGGGGTAATTTAGAAGATTTAGTTCTATTCATTCAAAATATGCCCGATGAAACGCTTGAAGCAAACCAGAAAAATGCCGAAATACTGCTGTTGGGTGGTGATTTGCTTGGCGCTTGTCAAATGTCTAATTTAAAGGCACGCGCTTCTGGCTCAATGAGTAGACAAGCTAATAATGAAGATATTTTTTGGTCAAAAATGACCGTTTTTTGCCGCATTATGGAAGAGAATGAATCTGGTGCGCAAATCGCCCTAGATATGCTTCGGGAACAAGACCAAATTGATTTTGTCTTTCTTGATTTAGCCAATAAACTTATGGAAGAACCATCTAGGCGCCTTGCTTTTATGAGCGCAGGTTTGACGGAACTTGATCCGCTCAATTATACAATGCTTTCTCTGCTCGATCAGCCGATTGATGCTCAATTAATTGAAAATAGCTCGCCGCTTATTCTTAGTGCAATGGTAATAAACCCTAATATTCAAGCTAAAAACAGATTTCAAGCAGCTATAAAAAGCAACCAGTCCGGTGGTGTCGCTACGGATGTCCTTAAAAGCATTTACGATCTACAAGAATTTAGTCAAATGGAATATCAAAATGCTGTGCGTATGGCAGAATTTGATGAACGCCCTTTGGCCGATGTTTTGTTGTTCCAGTCTGCAGCGCGACAAGCAACAGATGTTGATAAAGCAGAAACCTTAGAGGCGATCTGGAAAAGAGCGGCGCTTAACAACGATATGTCTCGAAAAGCCCAATTGAATAGTGAAACTTTGAAATCTATCAATCCCGCTCCTCGAATGATTAATCATGCACACCATATTTCCAGAGGATTATTGCTGGCCGGTGAATACGTTCGTGCGCGCGAATGGTATGATTTTGTCCGCCGTTCTGCACTGGGCGGCAATGCTGATGCGACGAGAGCATTAATAAATATTTGGCCTTTATTCGTGTTAACGGATGAAAGTAACTCAGTGCCGTGGTCAGATGACATTCTTGACTTATGGTGGAATGGGCAAATGGTTTTATCGCCTGAAAATCGCGATGGTCGCGCCACATTATTTTATGTAATGGCCGAAGCATCAGGTCACCGCGTCTCCGAAACGAAATGGGCAGAATTGGTGAGCAACAACCAACTCGAAAATGTGGCATCTATTTCATATGGTGTTTGGCGTGAAATGATACGTGCCGTTGGTGAAAATAAACCTGCGGAAGCAATTATATTAAGCCTTATTGCAATGGGTGATGAAGGTCCGGGATATCTTGACCCTTCTGGCATTGGAACTATTGTGCGGATTTTAAGAAGCTTTGGCCTTGAGAGGGAAGCGCGAGCGGTAATTTTAGAATCGCTTGTTCAAAATGACTTTTAGCGCCAATTTCGGATAATAAAATGAATGATCAAAGTCTAATAGAACTCTTTCTAGAGATGATTTTGACGGAAAGAGCGGCTTCTTTAAACACACTTGAGAGCTACCGCAAAGACCTTGAATTATTTTTAGAAAATATAAAGTCTGATTTACTAAACGCAACACCCGATGATCTTCGTAATTATTTAAAGTATCTAGAAAAACAAGGATTTGCAGCGAGCACAGCAGCGCGAAAATTATCTTGTTTACGTCAGTTTTATAAATTTCTTTATGCTGAAGGCGTGAGGACAGACAATCCAACCTTAGACTTTGACAGCCCAAAAACAGGACAGTCATTGCCGAAGCTCTTAAGTGAAAAAGAAGTAAATCTCTTATTAGATAAAACCATTAATAACTCAAAGAAAAGCTGTCACGTGAATGACCTTAGACTTTGTGCGCTTCTCGAATTGCTTTATGCAACAGGATTGCGTGTTTCTGAGCTCGTAAGTCTTCCTCTTACGGCTTTTAGAAGTGGGGAGCCTTATATATATGTCATAGGAAAAGGAAACAAAGAGCGATTGGTGCCTTTAAGCCAAAGAGCGATAGACGCAGTTGACCATTATATTAACGCAATGAAAGTAGCCAAAGACTCTAACGGAAAAAATAAATTTGCAAATACGCAAAAATGGCTTTTCCCCTCAAGGGGGAAACTAGGCCATTTAACACGCCATCGTTTTTCACAATCTTTAAAAGAGTTAGGGCAAAGTGTAGGAATACCACCTTCTCGGCTTTCTCCTCATGTGGTAAGGCACGCTTTTGCAACCCATCTACTGTCAAATGGCGCCGATTTGCGGGCCGTTCAAAAAATGTTGGGTCATGCTGATATTAGTACGACACAAATATACACGCATGTATTAGAGGAGCGTCTTAAAACATTGGTTCAATCAAAACACCCATTAGCGAGTAACTGATTGAATCGCCAGAGGTCAAATTTTTAGTCGCCTTTTGAGTTGCTTAAGGGTATAAGAAATTTTTGCGAACAATAAGAGTAAAGTCATATTTAATGCAAACATATTTAGATTTTGAAAAATCCATTGCCGAACTGGAAAGCCGTATACGTGATGTGAAGTCTCTTGAGAGTGGAGACGAAAAGAATATTGCTGAAGAAGTGGCGAGCCTAGAAACCAAACTTGATAAATTGTTGCGTAGTACATACGCAAATTTATCATCTTGGGATAAAATCAAAGTGGCACGTCATCCTGATCGCCCTCATCTTTCAGATTATATTAAAAATTTATTCACAGATTTTATGCCTCTCTCTGGCGATCGTGGGTTTGCAGATGATCACGCGATTATTGGCGGTATTGGAAGGTTTAAGGGTCAATCGGTTATGGTTGTTGGCCATGAAAAAGGTAATGATACCGAAAGTCGTATTAAACATAATTTTGGAATGGCGCGTCCAGAAGGATTTCGAAAAGCCATACGCCTTTTTGAACTGGCCAGTCAGTTTAATATTCCCATTGTTACGTTTGTTGATACAGCGGGTGCCTATCCGGGTGTGGGAGCTGAAGAGCGTGGTCAGGCAGAAGCAATTGCACGCTCTACAGAAGCATGCCTCGCTGTTAAAGTGCCGCTTATTAGTGTTATTATCGGTGAAGGTGGTTCTGGAGGAGCGGTGGCGCTTGCCGTCGGTAATAAGGTTTTGATGATGGAACATGCCGTTTATAGTGTGATTTCGCCAGAGGGCTGCGCATCAATTTTATGGCGCACCAATGAAAAGGCAGAAGATGCGGCAAACGCTCTTAAAATTACCGCTCAGGATTTACATAAGCTCGAAGTTGTCGATGAAGTGATTGCAGAGCCAATTGGCGGCGCTCATCGTGACCATGAAAAGACAATGAAGGCGGTTGAGAAATCTTTAGATAACGCTTTGATGGAACTTTCAGCCATGAGTGCTGATAAAATTAAAGAATTAAGAAATGAGAAGTTTCTCAACATGGGTAATGTCGCTTTATAAAAAAGTACGGCAGGGTTAAGAAAAAGAGCTGAATATTTTTCAGCGCTTTTTTATTTTTTCATTCTATTAAATTATAAGGCACCATGGCAGTGCTTATATTTCTTTCCGCTTCCACAAGGACAAGCATCATTGCGGCCAACCTTAGGCATAACTTGACCATGACAATGCTTATACTTTTTACCGCTGCCACACGGGCAATCGGCATTTCGAGGCGTGTTTTTCCACGCCTTAATATCTGCCGCGCTAGCGGATGCATTTGATGCGTGTTTTTCGCTCATGCTTCCACGGTTTGGCTCAGCAAGGTCTGGAATGTCGTCTTCACGTCTTAATTCTACATGGGCGAGCAGCATGGCCACATTATCGCGCGTTGTAGAAAGCATGTTTTCGAACATTGAAAATGATTCTGTCTTATATTCATCGAGTGGATTACGCTGTCCATAAGCACGCAGCTGGATAACTTGACGCAGATGGTCCAGTTGCGCAAGATGTTCTTTCCAATGACTATCAATTGATTGAAGCAAAATTGAGCGCTCTAATTGACGCATTATATCGGGCCCGATATCCGCTGAACGGGATGCCATAAAACGATCGGCGGCATCTAAGTATCGGTCATGAAATGTTTCGTTTTCAATTCCTTCTTCTTTTGCCCATTCTTCTAAACCAAAATCAGTTGTAAATATTCGTTTTGATTCAATGGATAATCCTTTTGTATCCCAGTCATCTGGATAGCTGCGCGGTGGGATATGGTTGTTGATCAAATCTTCGATTAAATGTTCTCTCATATCGGCAATGGTTTCTTCCAAATTCTCTTCATTCATGACCTCTCGGCGCTGCTCATAGATTGCTTTACGCTGGTCGTTCATGACGTTATCGAATTTAAGAAGATTTTTCCGGATGTCGTAATTTCGCGTTTCAACTTTTTCTTGAGATTTTTCAACGGCACGATTAAGCCAAGGGTGCTTAAGCGATTCCCCTTCTTCGAAGCCTAGTTTTTGCATCCACCCGTCCATGCGCTCACCACCAAAGATGCGCATAAGATCGTCTTCCATACTTAAATAAAACTGTGAATACCCCGGATCACCTTGACGACCGGCACGGCCGCGAAGCTGATTATCAATTCTTCGGCTTTCGTGGCGTTCTGTGCCCAATACGAATAAACCACCTAGTTCAATGACACGCTTTTTTTCTTCTGCTATTTCAGCTTCAATTTTCTCGATATGCTTTTGTCGTTTTTTCTCATCTTCTTCCGTGATTTCACGCTCAATCCTCATATCAACATTGCCGCCAAGCTGAATATCGGTTCCTCGCCCAGCCATATTGGTTGCGATTGTCACGGCACCTTCTCGACCGGCTTGACTGACGATGTATGCTTCTTCTTCATGGAATTTTGCATTCAAAACGTTATGCTTTACTTTGCGTTTCTTAAGCATATCCGCAAGATATTCTGACTTTTCAATACTGACCGTACCGACCAATATTGGCTGACGTGTTTTATAACATTCTTCAATACGGTCTACGATTGCGGCATATTTTTCTTCTGCGGTACGGTATATTTCATCGTCATCATCAATACGACTGATATCAATATTTGTTGGAATTTCCACAACGCCAAGTCCATAAATATCGGCAAATTCATTGGCTTCTGTCGCCGCCGTTCCTGTCATACCAGATAATTTTTCGTAAAGACGGAAATAATTCTGGAATGTGACCGATGCCAACGTTTGGTTTTCAGTGCGGATTTCTACCCCTTCTTTGGCTTCAATTGCCTGATGGAGGCCTTCTGATAAGCGGCGTCCATCCATCATGCGCCCTGTAAATTCGTCGATGAGAATAACGTCGCTACCCTTTACAATATAATCTTTTTCAGAATGGAATAATTTATGGGCTTTAAGGGCCTGATTAACATGATGAACGACAGCCACATTACCATAATCATAAAGATTATCGGTTTCTATCAATCCCGCGTTTTTAAGAACTTCTTCCAAATGCTCCATTCCATCTTCGGTAAGGGAAATATTTCTGCTTTTTTCATCTACTTCATAATCTTCATCATTTAGCTCAGGGATGATTTTATCGATAGAAACATATAGTTCGGATTTGTCTTCTGTGGGACCGGAAATAATTAAGGGGGTTCTGGCTTCATCAATTAAAATACTGTCAACCTCATCGACAATTGCGAAATATGGCTCGCGCTGTGCCATCGCATCTTTATGAAATTTCATGTTATCGCGCAAATAATCGAACCCAAGTTCATTATTGGTCGCGTAAGTGACATCACAGGCATAGGCTTCTTTGCGGTTTTGGTCGGGGATATTTGGAATAATACAGCCAACGGTCATACCAAGAAAACGATAAACTTGCCCCATCCATTCGGCATCACGGCTGGCCAAATAATCATTCACGGTTACAATATGAACGCCTTTTCCTGGAAGAGCGTTTAAATATCCAGCCAAGGTGGATACGAGTGTTTTACCTTCACCCGTTTTCATTTCTGAGATCTGTCCTTCATGAAGAACGATACCGCCGATAAGTTGAACATCATAATGGCGTTGTCCTAAGGTACGAATAGCGGCTTCACGGACAACCGCAAACGCTTCAACTAGAAGGCTATCAATCTTTTCACCTTTTTCGAGACGCTCTCGAAATTCAACTGTTTTGCCTTTTAGTTCGTCATCACTAAGGGCTTGAATTTCGGGTTCTAGGGCGTTGATTGCTTTGATGCGTGGCTCAAGGTTTTTAAGATACCTTTCGTTTGATGTACCAAAAATCTTTTTGGCAATATTCGAAAATCCCAGCATTATTTTTTCCCATGCGGTCGCGTGTTTTTGCTAACCGTTCATTTTTAATCAATATATATGAGTAGCAGACATAAGATTGTCCGTGCCATCTGTCAACGTTTGATGGATATAATAGTGAAATTTTTAAGAGAAAATATGGACATAGCGTTATTTCAAGGCCTATATAAGGAATAAATTCATAATTCAATATAATTGACGGTATTTAATATGACCAAAAAGTCTCCATTAGCCCCTATTCATATTCCGACTCTACCCGAACTTGACGGTGTCCTAATAGGTACGGCTGCAACGGAAATGAAATATAAAGGACGAGACGATTTATTGTTAATTTCTATCCCTAACGGAGCAGTAATTGCAGGCGTGTTTACTACATCTAAATGTTTTTCTGCGCCGGTTGGCTGGTGTAGAGATATAGTATCGAAAAATAAAAAAGCAAAAGCATTGCTTGTTAATGCGGGCAATGCCAATGCTTTTACAGGTACGGCGGGTGATAACGCCATGTTTTCGACGATTAAAGCCGTTGCGGATGAGCTTAATTGCGAAGAAGAAGAAGTTTATGTCGCTTCCACAGGTGTGATAGGTGAGGTGCTTGATGAAAAGCGGATCATTGCGCATATCGGAGATACAGGTCAAAATTTAGCGAAAAACAACTGGAATGCTGCTGCGAAAGCCATTTTGACAACGGATACATTTGCGAAACTTTCAACAAAAACGGCAATGATTGGTGATCAAAAGGTTACGATCAATGGTATTACTAAGGGTTCTGGAATGATTGCCCCTGATATGGCGACAATGTTAGGCTTTATTTTCACTGATGCGGCGATTGAAAAAGATGTCCTACAGATGCTTTTAAAAGAAACATGTGATGAAAGCTTCAATAGTATTACCGTAGATAGTGATACTTCGACCTCAGATACAGTTTTACTTTTTGCAACAGGTAAGGAAAGCCCTATCAATGACTTTGCGGATGAAAGATTAAATGATTTTAAGAAAAAGCTTGCCGAACTAATGCTTGATCTCTCTCATCAAATTGTTCGCGACGGCGAAGGCGCCAGTAAATTTATCAGCATTAACGTAACCGGCGCGGAAAATGACAGTGCAGCCAAAAAAATCGCGTTAAGCATCGCGAATTCACCCTTGGTAAAAACCGCGATTGCCGGAGAAGACGCCAATTGGGGGCGTATTGTAATGGCGGTGGGTAAAGCAGGTGAAAAAGCGGATCGTGATAAACTTGATATTATTATCGGTGGACAAAAAGTAACTGAAAGCGGCATGGCCGTGGACGGATATGATGAAGACTATTTTACGTCGCATCTAAAAGGACAGGAAATTGACATTGCCGTAGATGTGGGTATCGCAAGCGGTCAATCGACCGTGTGGACGTGTGATCTAACCCATGAATATATTACCATCAATGCAGATTATAGAAGTTAGGAAAGCTTATGAATGAATTTTGTCCTGACCCACCTAGTGGATGGCCGACAGATCCGGTAAAACTTATTACGGTTTCGGCTGTAGTAATGGTTGATGTTGACGGAAGAATACTTATTGCGCAACGCCCCGAAGGCAAAAATATGGCGGGTCTTTGGGAATTTCCGGGTGGTAAAATTGAACCGGGCGAAACGCCAGAACGAGCGCTTATTAGAGAGTTAAAAGAAGAATTGGGTATTGATACCACGGAAAGTTGTCTTGCCGCATTTACATTTGCATCGCATCGTTACGATGACTTTCATTTATTGATGCCAGTTTTTCTATGCCGTAAGTGGGATGGATTTGTGACCGCTAAAGAGGGCCAAGCCTTGAAATGGGTCAAAATTAATGAACTTAAGGAGTATCCAATGCCGCCTGCGGATAAGCCACTGCTCGCGATGATCCGTGATTTTCTATGATGGCTCTTCGTTTTGGGTCGGTGGGGTTTTTCCAAGCGCGTCTTTTAAGGACATTTTCGCTGAACCGGGTTTCAACGGCTTTTGTTGGCTTTCATGGGGGGACCACCCTTGGAAATATAAAATATCGAATGTGACGGGAATTCTTCCATCTTCATTGGCAAAGTCTTCGGCGTAGATTTCTGCTACTCTCATCATATGTGCAGCGGTGGTCAGACCTTTATAACCCTTGATGAGTGCATTATTTTCGCCCATCCCCTTTAATTCTTTCATTAAAGCAAAGGCATTTGAATAGGTTACAGTTATACGTTCCGTATTGACGACAGGCAGAGTAAAGCCTGCACGCTGTAATAAACCGCCGGCGTCCCGAACGTCCATGAGTGGGGACGCATGCGGTCTAATGCCGCCTAATCGTTCAATATCCGCTTTCATCATAGAGGCGCGCAGTTCAAATAGTGTTTCTCCCCCGAGTGCCGCCCCAATAAAAAGCCCATCTGGCTTAAGACTATTAAATATTTGCACCAAGACACCGGGTAAATCATTGATCCAATGCAGGTTTAAAGCGCAGAATATAAGAGCAAGGGAACTGTTTTTGACGGGAAGAAACTCTTCATCGGCTTGAATAACAGGTTTTTTTAATGCTGAAATTTTATGAAAAGATAAATCTTGATCAATCAACAAAGCATTATCAAAATATTTCTGCATGAGTTGGTGATGCCCACCAATGTTGAGAACATTACGGAAATCACGTTTGATGTCATCAAGATTATCGAGAAGCCTTTCTGTGACCTCTTTAAGCAAAAAGGCGTGATTTTCAAATTGATCAGCCGTTTTATCACGCCTTAACCTCAAAAGATCGCGATTAAATATTGTCGCGTCCATATTGGGTGATTTAAATTTTGACTTTTTCTTGTCTGCTTTTTCGGTCATAGTGCTTATATGGCATTTTTAAAGACAAACGAAAAGAAACAATTGTCTATGGGGGGAATAAAAAGAATTATTCCGTACATTCACCGTACTGGCCAAATGGTATTAAATATTTTGTTGCCGCCAAAATGCCTAAAATGCGGCTCACGTGTTGTAGATGCTCATAATATATGTCCAGATTGTTGGAAAGATTTATATTTTATTTCGGATCCGAAATGTGCATGCTGTGGTTTTCCTTTTGGCAGCGATCTTGGAAATGATTATTCGGTTCTTGGTGAAACATTTTGTGTGGCATGCCAAAAATCCCCTCATTCGTTTGATAAGGCTAACGCCGCCCTCAGATATGATGGTGAGAGCAGATCAATGATTTTAGGATTCAAACATCAAGACAGGACAGAATATACACAATATTTTACCAAATTACTCTATCAAGCCGGATATGATTTCTGGCATGATGCGAATGTCTTTGTTCCGCTTCCTCTTCATAAAAAACCCCTCATAAGCAGGCGATATAATCAATCAGCGCTGCTTTCTGAGAGTTTGGCACGTAAAACAGGCCTTTACCATTTTCCGGAGGCGCTGGAACGTATTAAAAACACACCTCCCCAGCAAGGTAATCTGAAGAAAAGGTCTCAAAATGTTAAGGGGGTTTTTAAGGCCACGTTAGGTGTCGAATTAAAAGATAAAAATATCGTATTAGTTGACGATGTTTATACGACAGGGTCAACCGCAGATAATTGTGCGAAAGCCCTGAAAAAAGCCGGCGCGAAGAAGGTCTATTTGTTAACAGTATTTCGTGTGATTTCTCCGGTTACTGCAAAATGATTTGTTTATGGTTGTAATCTAAAGAAGATGTCCTATATATCATTCAATTATTAAACTTGAATGGAATTTACTTATGACTGATATTGTAATTTATACTCGCCCAGGATGTGGTTTTTGCTCAATGGCAAAACAACTATTAAACAGCAAAGGAAAAGAATTCCAAGAGTTTAACATTTGGTCAAAAGATGAATATAAAACGGAAATGGAAAAAAGTAGCAACGGTGCGAGAACGGTGCCGCAAATTTTCATTAATGGCGATCACATTGGTGGCAGTGATGATCTATATGCATTAGACCGCGCCGGCCATCTTGATGCGCTGTTAAGCCAATAGTATTTCAGAAAAGGGTATGGTACCCTTAAGACATGGTGGAAAATCGACAAAAATTTAAAGTTGGTCTTGTGCAAATGACATCTGATGATGTCATTGCTGATAATTTTTTAATGGCTGAAACGCTTATCCGTGATGCGGCGTCAAAAGGCGCAGATTTTGTCTTAACCCCTGAAATGACAACACTATTGGATTTTGGCACTAAACAGGTGATGGAAAAAATTAGCGTTGAAGAAGATGATACATCGTGGCGTTATTTTGCGTCTCTTGCTAAAGAGCTTGAAATTTGGCTCCTGATTGGATCGATTGCGATCAAAAATGGTGATAAGGCTGCCAATAGATGCTTTCTTTTTTCGCCTGAGGGCGAGAAATGCGTAACATATGATAAAATTCATATGTTTGACGTGGATATCCCAGGGGATAAGGCTTACCGTGAATCAAATGCTTATCAAGCGGGCCAAGAGGCCGTTATTGCTCAACTGCCTTGGGGAAAAGTTGGCTTAACAATTTGTTATGACCTGCGCTTTCCCTATTTATACAGGATGCTTTCTAAGGCGGGGGCAACCATGTTAACGGTTCCTTCTGCGTTTACCTATGTTACTGGTAAAGCGCATTGGCATACATTGCTAAAAGCCAGAGCAATCGAAAATGGAGCCTATGTCTTTGCGCCGGCGCAAGTCGGTGAACATAAAAACGGCAGAAAGACCTATGGACATTCCCTTGTGATTGACCCATGGGGCGAAGTTGTCTGTGATGGTGGCGATGGTGTTGGTGTTTCAATTGCGGAAATTGATATTGAAAAAGTGGATGAGGCAAGAAATCGTATTGCTTCTTTGACCCATGATCAAAAAGTTGTTATAAAGAAAACTTAGTAAAGAGTTGTCTTGAGTTTTAAAGTTGGCCAAATTGTATAGGTCATCATAAGTAGTTAGAAATATTATGATTTTATTTGATATCAAATGTAGTGACGGCCATATTTTTGAAGCGTGGTTTCAAAATAATGAAGCCTATGAGAAACAAGCAGAAGATCATCTGATTGAATGCCCGCTTTGCGGTTGCACAAAAATTTCAAAATCTTTAATGGCCCCAAACATTGCACCGACTCCTTCGTCTGACAAAGTTGGCTTGGAAGAGCTCAATATCAATGTAGATCAGCAGCGTGTTATGGTGAGCGCGCATTCCCCTGAGGACAGCCAAGTCAGTCCTGAAGATGTTAAACGTGCTTTAGATCATATGCATAATACGATGGCAAAATTCCGTCGACAGGTTGAAAAGTCGTGCGAATATGTTGGAAACAACTTTGCTGAAGAAGCCCGTAAAATTCACTATGGGGATAGTGAAAAGCGTGGCATTTATGGCGAGACAACTATTTGTGAGACAGAAGAGCTCATCGAAGAAGGAATCGATATCTTGCCTGTCCCGGGCTCTGATAAACTAGATAGCTAGTCCACTAAGGATCATTTATGAATAATGTTTCCAGTCTTCTCGGTGTAATATTCGCTGGAGGACAATCGAAACGCATGGATGGCATTGATAAATACGGAATTTCGGTTGGTGGTAAAACACTTATAAATCATATTTCGGAACGTCTTTCTCCTCAGGTCACAAACCTCATCATTAATGCTCAGGATCCGAATATCCTTGAAGGATTTAAAGTTGTGCCTGATCAAGAAAGTCATCTTGGCCCCATTGGCGGTATTTATTCAACCCTAAAATATGCCCTGGAAAATGATTATCGAAAAATAGTCACTGTACCTTGCGACACACCATTTATACCGTATGATTTTGTAGAAAAATTATTAGGAATTAAAGATAGCTCTTGTGTTATAGCCTGCTCAGGGGGCCGCCTTCATCCAGTTTTGGGGTTATGGGATGTATCGATCATAAATGACGTCAAGACGTCAATTGAAAGCGGTGAATATACTTTAATGAAATTGATAAAAAAGTTGGATTATATTGAATGTCGATGGACAGAAAAACCGGATCCATTTTTCAATATTAATACACGTGAAGATATAAAAGTCGCCGAAAGTCGTTTTATTTTATAATTCGATCTGCAATATCACTGACAATATTTAAGCCCTCTTTTCTCGCAAATGCGATAAGGGCAATACCAGACTGTTCAGCAAGAGAAAATGCAAGACCCGTAGTCGCAGATACGGCGGCGACGATAGGAATTCCAAATAAAGCACATTTTTGAACCATTTCAAAGCTACAACGGCTTGTGATAAGTGCAAAACCATTTGAAGGGTCGATATTATTTCTGATTAAATGACCGATTAATTTATCCAGTGCATTATGCCTACCGACGTCTTCTCTTATTGCGATAATATGACCCGTATGATCAGCAAAGGCAGCTGCATGAAGGGCGCCGGTTTCTTTATTTAAGTGTTGCTGCGATTTAAGTGAATTCATCGCGTTATGAATGAGGTTAGCATTGATTTTAAAATCGGAAGTAATTTTCGGCAAGTCCTTGATGGCATGCTCTAATTTATCAACCCCACAAAGACCGCACCCCGTGCGCCCGGAAAGGGTACGATTATATTTTTCAAGGCGGTAGAAGGCTTGCGCATTTATTTCAATGGCCGCAATTTTTCCTTTTGGTGCGTCTTTGATTTGCGAATAAATAATATCGCTTTCTTTTTTAATGATACCTTCTGTTAAGCTAAAACCATAAGAAAAATCTACTAAGTCAGATGGCGACGCCATCATTACGGCAAAGGTGACACAGTTATATTCAAGAACAACCGGAACTTCTTCTGTAAGTGGTCTATCCTCTTTAATCTCGCCACTCGGTGACCATAAGCGCATAGATTTAAAGTTGGCTTTATCGCTCATTATTTTTAACCGCGAGTGCAACGTAATTTACAGAAAAATCATTGTTGCTCAATGACCAAGTTCCTCCTAATGGATTATAAACCATGCCTTGAATGATATTAATTGAAAAACCACTTTTTTTGGCATGCTCACAAAGCTCTGAAGGCTTTAAAAACTTTTGCCAGTCATGCGTACCAATCGGCAGCCACCTTAAAATATATTCTGCACCCGCTATGGCCATCACCCAAGATTTCATTGTCCGGTTTAATGTGGAGAGGGTCATACATCCATCTTTATTAAGTAGTTTATGGCAAGCATCTAAAAATGAAGCAATATCGGCCACATGTTCAATCACTTCCATATTGAGGATGACATCAAATTTCTCGCCTTGGTCGGCTAATTCTTCTGCGGTGATATGCCGATAATCAATATTTAATCCCATCTGTTTTGCATGGACACTCGCCGTTTTAATATTCTTTTCTGCCGCGTCCGCGCCAATTATTTCTGCGCCAAGTCGTGCAATCGGCTCACATAACAGTCCGCCACCACAACCAATATCAAGAATTCTTAAGCCCGCTAGTGGCTTCTCATCATTGGGATCTCTCTTAAAGTGGGCGCAAATCTGATCTCTTACAAATGCGATTCGCGTTGGATTTAATTTATGTAATGGTTTAAACGGTCCATTTGGGTCCCACCACGTTTCAGCCATCGATGAAAAATGTGCAATTTCATCAGGATTAACAGATTTAGCAGTACTTTGGGTATTTTCAGGTGCCATCTTGGCCTCTTTTGATAAAAAAACGAATAATTGCATAATATATACAAGTCCGCACTTGCTTCAAGCACCTATAAGCATATATGTAAGGCTCAGATTATTTTTTATGAAAAACTATAGGTTAAGAGAATTATTTTATGTCGCGAATTGTCATGAAATTTGGCGGAACCTCTGTTGCGGATTTAGATCGAATTCGAAATGTAGCAAACCGTGTTAAAAAAGAAGTAGACGCCGGAAATCAGGTTTCGGTATTTGTATCCGCAATGGCTGGTACAACGGACCGCTTGGTTGGTTACGTCGAGGGAATATCACCAATGCATGATGCCCGTGAATATGACACGGTTGTTTCGGCTGGGGAACAAATAACAGCAGGGCTGCTTGCCATCGCTTTGCAAGACATAGGTGTTCCTGCCCGTTCATGGCTTGGATGGCAAATCCCAATGAGAACCAACAAGGTTCATAGTGCGGCGCGCATTGAGGATATAGGTACTGAAGAACTTATAAGCCGAATGGAAGACGGAACTGTTTGTGTAATTGCAGGGTTTCAAGGGATATCAGAAGATAATCGTATTACCACGCTAGGTCGTGGCGGCTCTGACACGTCTGCCGTTGCATTAGCGGCGGCGGTAAATGCCGATAGATGTGATATTTATACTGATGTTGAGGGAGTTTATACGACGGATCCGCGAATTGTACCAAAAGCAAGAAAGCTCAACAAAATTACATATGAAGAAATGCTCGAAATGGCGTCTCTTGGCGCCAAGGTGCTTCAAACGCGCTCGGTTGCGATGGCGATGAGCCATGGTGTTCGGGTTCAAGTATTATCAAGTTTTACAAATAAACCAGGAACCATGGTTGTTGATGAGGAAGAAATTGTGGAAAATCAAGTTATAAGCGGCATCACTTATGCCAAAAACGAAGCACAAGTGACGATTGTCGGTGTTAAGAATAAACCCGGCATTGCCAGCGATGTATTTACGCTTTTAGCAGACAATAATATTAATGTTGATATGATCATTCAAAATGAAACAGAGGACGGTCGTAAGACTGACCTAACATTTACGGTACCTGAAAATGATGTAGAAAAATCACAAGAAGCATTAAAAGCTGCATCGGATATTGAATTTAACAATGTGATCACGGATGAAAATGTTGTGAAAATTTCTGTTGTTGGTGTTGGTATGCGTTCTCATGCGGGTGTTGCAGCCACTATGTTTAAAACACTTGCTGATAAAGGCATTAACATTCAAGTGATTTCAACGTCTGAAATCAAAATCAGTGTTCTTATTGATGCTGAATATACTGAACTTGCGGTTCGGGCTCTTCATACAGCTTATGGACTTGATGTCGAATAAAATAAAACAATAAGAATAAAAATAAAAGGCGAGAAAATGAACACTGAAGGCTATGATAAACTAAAAAAACTATGGAAGCGCGGCACAGACTTTCTTGGGACTGAATATGCGATCATGGGCGGCGCTATGAGCTGGCTATCTGAAAGTAATTTGGTGAGCGCACTATCAAATGCAGGCGGTTTCGGCGTTATTGCTTGCGGGAGTATGACTCCGGACCTTTTATCCGTGGTGATTGAAGAAACACACGCGAAAACTAAAAAACCTTTTGGCGTTAATTTAATTACCATGCATCCACAAATTGATGAACTTATTGATGTCACTTTGGCCCATAATGTAAAATATGTGGTCTTAGCTGGTGGTATTCCTTCTGGCGGCTCTATTAAAAAAATTAAAGAGGGTGGCACAAAGGTCATTTGTTTCGCCCCAGCTCTTATCCTTGCTAAAAAATTAATCCGCAATGGTGTTGATGCCCTCGTCGTTGAGGGCTCTGAAGCCGGTGGGCATATTGGCCCTGTTTCTACATCCGTATTGGCGCAAGAAATACTTCCGCATATTAGTGATTTACCAATTTTCGTTGCTGGCGGTATTGGTCGCGGAGAAGTCATGGCGTCATATTTACAAATGGGTGCTTCAGGAGCACAGCTAGGAACAATGTTTGTTTGTGCGGAAGAATCAATCGCACATGAAAATTTCAAGAAAATGTTTATGCGCGGGAACGCTAGGGATGCGGTAACATCCGTTCAAATCGATAAACGTTTTCCAGTAATACCAGTTCGAGCATTAAAAAATTCTGCATCAATTGAATTTATGGACGTACAACGCGAAGTTATTAATAAATATCAATCTGGCGAACTTGAAATGGAAGCGGCCCAACTTGAGATTGAACATTATTGGGCAGGCGCATTGAAAAGGGCCGTTATTGACGGAGACGTGGAAAATGGATCTGTCATGGCAGGACAAAGCGTCGGAATGGTGAAGAAAATTCAACCTGTTTCAGAAATACTCGAGAATCTGGTACAACAGGCAGCGAATCAACTGGCTCAGAAATAAAACAAGAGGAATAGCCAAATCAAGGAGGGCAATGTGACCCCCACTAAAAACGCACCGCGTCAATTAATGCGGCAGCTACATGAAATTATGGCAAGTGCGGACGATGCGGAAAAACGTCTGAACAGAGTTGTGCACCTTGTGGCCAGTAATATGGTCGCGGAGGTTTGCTCTGCCTATTTCATTCGTGGAGGAGATATTCTTGAGCTCTTTGCAACAGAAGGACTTAATGCAGAAGCGGTTCATCAAACACGATTAAGGGTGGGCGAAGGACTGGTTGGGCTGGTTGCTTCTATGGGGACATCATTAAATTTAAGTGATGCACAAAGCCATCCAAAATTTGCTTACCGACCAGAAACGGGCGAAGAAATTTATAAATCACTTATGGCTGTTCCCATCCTAAGGGTGGGTCGTGTGGTTGGTGTATTGGTTGTTCAAAATAAAATTAGTCGTCATTATTCAGAGGAAGAAGAAGAGGCCTTACAAACGGTTGCTATGGTGCTTGCCGAGCTTGTGGTGAGTGGTGACCTGATCACGTCGCCTGATGAAGATGATGCTTTAGATAAAGCGGCAATTACACGTTACGCAGGTAAAGTCTTTGCTGAAGGCTTAGCTGAAGGCGTAGCTGTAATGCATGAACCTCGCGCTGAAATTATTCAGCATTTATCGGAAGATTATGATCATCAAAAAGAAAGACTGGCAACGGGCTTTGATAATTTAAATAAGCAGCTCGATGAAATAATGTCCGCAGAAGATATTATTCATCACGGAGAACATAGAGAAATTCTTGATGTTTATAAATTGTTTGCCCGCGATAAAGGCTGGCGTATCAAGATTGAGAATGCCATTGAAAGCGGATTAACGGCAGAAGCGGCCGTAGAGAAAATTCAAATCGAAAACCGCTTTAGAATGATGAAAACCGATGACCCTTATCTTCGTGAACGCCTTAGCGATCTTGATGATCTGGCCAATAGATTAATTCGACATTTAATGGGTAAAGCCGGAACGGCAGCAGAAAAAACACTGCCTGATGATGCAATCGTAATTGCCGAAAATATGGGACCCGCAGAATTATTGGATTATGACCGAGATAAATTACAGGCAGTTATCCTTCAAAATGGCGCTTCCACATCACACGTCGCAATTGTGGCTCGTGCTCTTGGTGTTCCAATGATAGGTCAAGTGGATAAAGGCCTGCTTGATATTGATGAAGGTGTCCGTTTAATCGTTCATGGGTTAGACGGTGAAATATTTGTTTCGCCCCCTCCTGAGATTTTGGAAAGTTACCGTAATGCGATTACTGACCGCGCAGAACTTCTCGCGTCCTACGAAGGCTTAAGAGACAGAAGAGCAGTAACAAAAGACGGCGTTGAAATTGATCTCGTAGTTAATGGCGGCCTTGCTATTGATATTGAAGGAATGCATAGGACGGGTGCAAGCGGTGTTGGACTTTTTAGAACTGAATTTCAATTTATGATTAGTGAAACTTTACCACGAATCAAACCACAAGCAGAATTTTATAAATCGATTATCGAAGAAGCGAGAGGTAAGCCTGTCACTTTCAGAACGCTTGACATAGGTGGTGATAAGGATGTCTCCTTTTTAAAGCGCGAAAAGGAAGATAACCCTGCGCTTGGCTGGCGGGCCATAAGAATAGCATTAGACCGTCCTGCATTATTAAGATATCAATTGCGCGCTCTTATTACCGCTTCTGCCGGTACTACTTTGCATGTGATGTTTCCAATGATAACAAATGTTGCAGAGTTTCAAAAGGCGCGCTCAATTCTTGATAAAGAATTAGAACGTCACCGCATAAATAATAGGGCCATGCCGTCTGACATTAAAGTTGGAACCATGCTGGAAGTACCAAGTTTGGTTTGGCAGTTAGACCATTTATTGCCTCTGGTTGATTTTATCTCCATCGGCAGCAACGATCTGATGCAATTCTTTTATGCGGGCGATCGGAACAACCCTAAACTCAATAATCGCTATGACACGATTGCGCCTCCCGCTTTAAATATGCTGAAATTCATTGTGGAAAAATGCGATCACTATAATGTTCCATTAACGCTTTGTGGCGAAATCGGCGGCAAAGCAATTGGCGCACTGGCCTTAATTGCACTTGGGTTTCGTCGACTTTCTGTTGCACCGGCCGCCATTGGCCCTGTCAAAATGATGATTCGTAGTCTTGATTTATCAATGGCTGAGCCTTTTGTTGAAGGATTGCTGAGTCGTTCTGACCATAGCGTTCGAGCAGCCCTTGAGGACTTCGCACGCGCCAATAACATCAAAATTTGATGATTCAAGGCCATTTTTCCCTATATTTACCATAAGTTGCACTTTTTTGTTGACTCATTGCATTAATATAATGTTGACTTTTATTCCTTGGGGAAATTGTGAGTATTCTGCGTAAAAAAAGTAATAGTTAGAGCTGTTTAACTAAATAATAATGATTTTTGGTTATGGTTAATACGTTAAGCCGCCGTATCCAAAATTTTTTTACTAATAAATAAATTTAAATACGACTTAAAAAGCAGATATTACGGCAAATATTACAAAAGAGATGTTTTTGTGATCATGAAGCTGGGGATTAGAAGTGAATAAAATAAGTACAGATATTAAAGCCGAACAAGAATTAGAAAGTGTTGGCAAAATTATAAAAAAAGCTCGGCAAGAGCATTCGGTTCGTAATCTGAATACTATTGCAGAAGAGCTGTGCATTAGACCACATTTATTAGAAGCACTAGAGCAAGGTAATTTTAACTCTTTTCCGGCTGCTTGCTATGCAACTGGTTTTCTTAGAAACTATGCAACATTTCTTGGATTAGATACTGCGGATATTATTGCAAAGTATGAAGCTGAATATGCCGGCTCAAAAGAGAGCGTCGTTTTGAGTTTTCCAGAAGCGGATCATCAAAATGATTTTCCCATTAAAAGAATGGCAGGCGTTGCGTCCTTATGCATTGCAATTTTCGCAGGCGTTTGGGTTACAAATAATAGCTTGGATGCTGAGGAAGCAACGGATGTTATAGTCAAGACAACGACAAAACCAACACTTGTTGTGGAAGAAATGCCAGAGAAAAAAATAGCCGTTCAAGAAGTCTCTGCGAAAGCACCAATTGCTGAAAAAGAAAATATGGTTATTGCTGCGCCTGCAATGGGCGGTGCCATCAGTTTTCAAGCAAATGATGATGTATGGGTTCGCATTTCTTCTGAAGATGGCGAAACAGTAATTGAAAAACTCATGACGAAGGGGGAAAGTCTCATTCCACCTGATCAATCCGGTTTAATGTTAATGACAAATAATGCTGGCGCTCTTACCGTATCTTTGGGCGATAATATTGTTAAAAGTCTTGGATTAGAAGGACAAATTCTTGAGAATGTGGCCTTAATTCAGGAAAAATTGATAGAATTATCCATGCTGAGATAATAAAAGTTCATATTTAGCACATAAAGTAATTTCAAATCTCCTCTATCCTTGGTATTAAAGAGCCAATAGATCTAGAGGAGATTTTTTTATGCCTCCAGTAACAATTAAGGTTTGAATATGAGCATACGTCCTTACCGAGATATTATCAGAAGGAAATGTCGACAAATAATGGTGGGCGATATTCCTGTTGGCGGTGATGCGCCTATATCGGTTCAGTCGATGACCAATACATTGACTACTGATGTGAAGGCAACAATTGCTCAAATCCATGCTCTTGAAGAAGCCGGTGCCGATATTGTAAGGGTTTCCTGTCCTGATGAAGCGTCGACCAAAGCTTTAAAAGAAATTATTGATAACGTATCTGTCCCGATTGTTGCGGACATCCACTTTCATTATAAGCGCGGTATTGAGGCCGCAGAGGCTGGCGCCGCTTGCTTACGCATTAATCCTGGTAATATCGGTAATGAAGAACGCGTTCGTGAAGTCGTTAGGGCGGCAAAAGATCATAACTGTTCTATGCGGATCGGTGTAAATGCGGGATCACTTGAAAAACATTTACTTGAAAAATATGGCGAACCCTGCCCTGATGCCATGGTTGAAAGCGCACTCGAACATGCGCGTATTTTAGAAGATAATGACTTCTTTGAATTTAAAATTAGTGTGAAAGCATCTGATGTCTTTTTAGCCGTTGCCGCGTATCAAGGTTTAGCGGAAGCCTGTGATTACCCTCTTCATGTGGGTGTGACGGAAGCGGGCGGGCTTCGTGCGGGTACCGTAAAATCTTCTATTGGTATGGGTATGCTTCTATGGTCCGGTATTGGGGATACGATCCGTGTCTCTTTGTCAGCTGATCCCGTTGAAGAAATCAAAGTTGGTTTTGATATGTTAAAAAGCCTAGACTTGCGTCACCGAGGCGTAAGAATTATTTCTTGCCCTTCTTGTGCACGCCAAGCGTATGATGTGATCAAAACGGTTGAAAAACTAGAAAAACGCCTTGATCATATATCCACGCCAATGTCGCTTAGCATTATTGGTTGTGTAGTTAATGGTCCTGGTGAGGCCAAAGAAACTGATATCGGTCTGACGGGTGGCGGAAACGGAAATCATATGGTTTATTTAAACGGTATGACCGATCATAAGATTGACGACGACAATATTATTGATCATATTGTTGAGCTGGTAGAGGCTAAAGCTGTCGAACTTGACAAAGAAGCCGTTAGTGGACAACCTTCATAGAAAAATTTAGGAGATAAAAAGTGGCGCGGCTCCAACCTGTGCGGGGAACACACGATATACTTGGCGAAAAAGCCATTCGCTTTCGCACAATTTTTGAAATTTTCAAAAATGTGGCGGAACGATATTCGCATCAAGAAATTGATACGCCTATTTTTGAATTTACAGAAACGTTTAAACGTACCCTAGGGGATACGTCAGATGTTGTTACAAAAGAAATGTATACGTTTGAAGACCGCGGCGGAGAACAAATCACACTACGTCCTGAATATACCGCGGGAATAGCGCGTGCCTTTATATCAAACGGTCTTCAACAATCGACGCCGTGCAAATTTTACAGCTTTGGCCCTATTTTTCGTTATGAACGCCCGCAAAAAGGACGCATGCGTCAATTTCATCAAATGGATTTGGAAATTCTTGGTGTAGAAGAGCCGCAAGCCGATATTGAAGTTTTGGCAGTTGCTGCCGATTTTTTAAATGACTTGGGCATAGGAAAGCATATTACCCTTGAATTAAATAGCCTTGGGGACCCTGAAAGCCGTTCAGATTATAGAGATGCCTTGGTCCATTATTTTACCGGACATAAAGGAAAGCTCAGCGAAGATAGCCTTAAACGGTTGGAAAAAAACCCTATGCGCATTCTCGATAGTAAGGATGATGGGGACCGGGAATTGATTAAAGATGCGCCGCGCATTGCTGATTTTTATAATCAATCGACAAAAGATTTTTTCAAAATGGTCATTGATGGCGTTGAAGCGCTTGATATTAAGTATGTGATTAATGATCGGCTTGTGCGTGGCCTTGATTATTATTGTCATACCGCTTTTGAATTTACGACGGATCAGCTCGGCGCCCAGGGTACCGTCCTTGCGGGGGGTAGATATGATGGTCTAATGGAAATGATGGGTGGACCAAAAACGGCCGGTATTGGATGGGCCGCTGGTATGGAAAGGCTCGCGGAACTGATTGCTGATGATCTTTTAATTAAACAAAACCGTCCCGTTGTCGTAACACCTGTTGGCGCAGAAGCACAAATCCCCGCCATGAAACTTGCTCATGATTTGCGTGTTGCAGGTATTGTGGTTGATATGGCTTATAAGGGGAATGTTGGCAAAAGAATGAAACGTGCAAATAAGCAAAATGCCTCTTTTGCAGTGTTGCTCGGTGAAGAAGAAATGGCCCGGGGCGTTGCAATGGTTAAAAACCTTGACCAAGGCTCGCAAGAAGAAGTCTCATTAAGTCAGATCTCTGACTATTTAAAAGGAAAAGGCTAATGATTCCACGCGAAAGACTGGATCAATTTATCACGCGTCACGAAGAACTGGAACATTTGATGTCCAGTGGTGAGGAGCTGTCTTCTGATGAGTTTGTAAAAATATCGCGTGAATATGGTGAATTAACGCCAGTCGTTAAAAAAGCGAAGGATTATATGGCGGCCATTCAAGAGCTTGAGGATCTTGAAGAAATGCTTGGTTCTGAAGAAACGGACGCTGAAATGAAAGAGCTCGCAGAAATGGAGCTTCAAGAATTAAAAGAAAACATGCCTGAAATGGAGCATCAAGTTCAGTTGATGTTGCTGCCTAAAGATGTTGATGATGAAAAAAATGCCATGCTTGAAATTAGAGCCGGCACTGGTGGTGATGAAGCCGCCCTTTTCGCTGGCGACCTTTATCGAATGTATCAAAAGTATGCGGCCATCGAAGGGTGGCGTTTTGAAACCGTTAGCTCTTCATCAAGTGACGCGGGTGGGTTTAAGGAGGTCGTTGTTTCAGTGAGTGGTTCAGGTGTCTTCGCTAAGCTTAAATATGAAGCAGGCGGTCATAGAGTTCAGCGTGTTCCTGATACGGAAACGCAAGGAAGAATTCATACGTCTGCGGCTACCGTTGCCGTTATGCCTGAGGTGGAAGAGATTGATATCAAACTTGAAGATAAAGATCTAAGAATTGATATTTTCCGGGCTAGTGGACCAGGCGGTCAAAGTGTGAACACAACGGATAGTGCCGTACGTATTGTGCACATTCCCACAGGAATTACCGTGCAACAACAAGATGAAAAATCACAGCATAAGAATAAAGCCAAGGCGATGAAAGTTTTGATGTCACGTGTTTATGCTGCTGAAAAAGAAGCTAGAGACGCCGAAAGGTCCGCTGACCGGAAAGATCAAATTGGATCTGGCGACCGATCAGCACGTATTAGAACGTATAATTTCCCGCAAGGGCGTATGACGGATCACCGTATCAATCTTACGCTCTATAAATTAGACAGTATTCTTGCTGGCGAGGGTTTAGAAGAAGTTATAACCTCATTAATTACTGAGAACCAAGCAGCACAATTAGCCGCTATGGAAGGCTAATGTGGATACGCTCGCTACGCTTAGAAAGAAAATCGAAGCTAGATTAGGAAAAAAAGGCATTGAAGAAGCGCCTCTAGATGCACGCCTTCTAATTTCTCATATTATCCCCGTAACTGAAATAGATTTCGCTATTAATGCTGATCAGACAGTGAGTAATGAGCAGCAGAACTTAATTGATATACTCGTACAGAAACGAGAAAAACGCATTCCTATGTCGCAAATATTTGGAGAGAAGGAGTTTTGGAGCTTAAGCTTTAAAGTGACAAGAGACACTCTAACACCAAGACCTGATAGCGAAACACTTATTGAAGTCGCTTTAAATGAATTTGAAGATAAGAATGCTACTCTCTCAATCCTTGATCTAGGAACAGGGAGTGGGTGTTTATTATTAACATTATTATCGGAACTCAAGAATGCGACAGGTTTAGGAATGGATGTTTCAGCCAGTGCAATAAAAGTTGCTAATGAGAATGCAACAAATTTATCTTTGAATAATCGGGCCACTTTTTTGAAGAGCGATTGGTTTGAAAAATTATCTAAAACAAAAAAATTTGATCTTATAATTGCGAACCCTCCTTATATTGGACTCAATGAAAAACCTGAACTTACCCCCGAGGTTTGTGAACATGAACCCTATAGCGCATTATTTGCTGGCGAAGAGGGTTTAGATGACTATCGCATAATCGCGGCGGATATTTCCAGCTATATGTCGGAAAAATCAATAATAATATTAGAAATTGGCTATAGACAATCGAGCGCAGTGAAAGATATTTTTGAACAGAAAGGATTTAAAAATATTGATGTATTTCAAGACCTTGGTGGTCGTGACCGTTGTTTGTTAATTAGACCGTAACCGGGTTTTGATAAAAAAATGAAAAAGACACTTGGCTTTTAGAACGGTCCGCGCTAAAGTCTTTTCACGCAAAAGATATGCGTGGGTACCGAACAAAAGATTCGGTGATATAACTCCAAAATTCTTGAATAACCGTGCTAGGGGCATAGATGCCCCCTAATCAATCATATTGATATAATAGCCCACAAAAGTAATAGAAATTTAATGAGTACAAATCAAAGATCCCGCCAAAATAAGTCGGGTAGACACAATCATAAATCAAACAACCGTGGTCGTTCACAAAATTCTCGTGGTGGACGTAAAGGCGGTGGTAAGCATCAGCAAAAACAACCCTTAACAGCGACACGGCAAATTGATAGTAGTGGGCCAAGTGGTAAATTACGGGGCAATGTCAAACAACTTTATGATCAGTATAAGTCATTGGCACATGATGTAAGAACAAAGGACCGTACTCTTTCAGAAGCTTATGGCCAATACGCACATCATTATTATATTCTTTATTCGGAATTTGCGGCTGCGGAAGCTGCTCTTGAAGTTGAGCGTGAAAAAGAACGCCAAAGAAAGAAAGAAGAAGCCGCAGAAAATCAATCAAATGTCGTTTCAGCCAATGAAGATGCTGCTGCTGCATCTGATAGTGAACAGGATGTGACGGAAAATAAAAAAGAACAGGTTAAAAAATCACGATCCCGTAAAAAGGATGAAGAAGCGCCGCTTGAACTTCCCCTTGATTTAGATGAGGAAAAACCCGAACCTCCAAAAAAGAGAGCGCCAAGAAAAACGCGAAAAGTAAAAGAAGAAGTGGCGGAATAAGCCGAGTTTCTTATTTTTATCTCTTTAATCTATTAATTCTCCTTTGCCCCTTGTGTTGCCGAAATGCAACATTATATGTTGTTTAATGTTAAACAATAATCGGACAGTTTCGGAGTATCATAATGGATTTTGAAAAATTTACCGACAGAACCAAAGGGTTCATCCAGTCCGCACAGAACTTTGCCTTACGCGAAGGTCACCAGCGCTTCACACCCGAGCATATTTTAAAAATTTTGCTCGAAGATAAAGAAGGGCTATGTGCAAATTTAATGACCGCCGCGGGAGCAGACCCATCAGCGGCATTGACCAATATTGAAAAAGAAGTATCAAGCTATCCAAAAGTGGAAGGATCCGGCACGCAGCTTTATATGGAGCAATTAACGGCAAAACTATTTGATAGTGCTGGGGAAGTTGCGAAGAAGGCTGGCGACGAATATGTTACAGTCGAGCGTCTATTGCTCGCGTTAACGCTTCTTTCGGGTAGTAAATCTGCTGAAATATTAAAAAATGCAGGATTGACCGCGCAAAATTTAAACACGTCAATTAATCAAATCCGTAAAGGACGTGCCGCGAATTCACCAAGCGCGGAAGATGGCTATGATGCCCTTAGTAAATATGCGCGTGATTTAACTGAAGCAGCTCAAGAAGGAAAACTTGATCCGGTCATTGGTCGTGATGAAGAAATCCGTCGCACCATACAGGTCTTATCGCGCCGCACAAAAAATAATCCCGTTCTTATTGGTGAGCCGGGTGTTGGTAAAACCGCTATTGCTGAAGGGCTTGCGTTACGCATTACAAACGGTGACGTCCCCACGAGCCTTAGTCAAAAACGCATCATGTCATTGGATATGGGGGCATTGGTTGCTGGTGCCAAATATCGTGGTGAATTTGAAGAACGTCTAAAGGCCGTATTACAAGAAGTCTCTGCTTCTGATGGTGAAGTTGTACTTTTTATTGATGAGCTGCACACAATCGTTGGTGCGGGCGCGTCTGAGGGGTCTATGGATGCATCAAACCTCTTAAAACCGGCGCTTGCACGGGGTGAACTTCATTGTATTGGTGCAACAACCCTTAATGAATATCGTAAATACGTTGAAAAAGATGCTGCACTAGAACGTCGTTTTCAGCCGGTCTTAATTGGTGAACCGACAGTCGCAGATACCATTTCAATTCTGCGTGGATTAAAGGAAAAATACGAACTCCATCATGGGATCCGTATTAAGGATAGCGCTCTTGTTGCAGCCGCTACTCTTTCCAATCGTTATATAAATGACAGGTTCTTACCTGATAAAGCGATTGATTTGATGGATGAAGCCGCCTCCAAGATTAAAATGGAAGTGGACAGTAAACCCAGTGAGCTTGATGAACTGGACCGCAGAATAATTCAGCTTAAAATCGAACGTGAAGCCTTAACCAAAGAAAAGGATGCGGCGTCAAAGGACAGGTTAAAAAATCTTGAAAAAGAACTTAGTGAACTGGAAGAAACATCTGCAACCTTAACGGCACAGTGGCAGAAAGAAAAAGATCGCATCGAAGGCGATCATAAAATCAAGGAACGCTTAGATGCTGCACGTGTAGAGTTAGAAAAAGCCCAGCGTGAAGGTAATCTCGCACGTGCCGGTGAGCTTACATATGGCGAAATTCCAGATCTTGAAGAAAAACTAAAAAATGTCACGGAAGGTGACGCGGATGATAATCAACTTTTAAAAGAAGAAGTCTCGGACAATGACATTGCTGCCGTTATAAGCAGGTGGACAGGTATTCCAGTTGATAAAATGCTTGAAGGAGAACGTGAAAAGCTTCTTTCAATGGAAGAAAACATTGGCAAGCGCGTAATCGGTCAAGACGAAGCGGTTTCTGCTGTTGCAGCCGCCGTTCGTCGTGCGCGGGCAGGATTACAAGAAGAAACCCGCCCGATTGGTTCTTTCCTCTTTCTTGGTCCAACGGGTGTTGGTAAAACGGAACTCACTAAGGCCCTAGCAGAATATCTTTTCGATGATGAAAATGCCATGGTCAGGATCGACATGTCTGAATTTATGGAAAAGCATGCCGTTGCTCGTCTTATCGGCGCCCCTCCAGGGTATGTTGGATATGAAGAAGGCGGCGTGCTTACCGAGGCTGTCCGCCGTCGACCATATCAGGTGGTTCTTTTTGACGAAGTTGAAAAAGCCCACGGCGATGTCTTTAACATTCTGCTTCAGGTTTTGGATGACGGTCGTCTCACTGATGGCCAGGGACGTACCGTTGATTTTTCGAACGTATTGATCATTCTTACCAGCAATCTAGGCAGTGATATAATAGCAGCGCTCGGATCAGATGATGATGTTGATACGGTTCGAGAAGATGTGATGGATGTGGTCAGAGCTAGTTTTAGGCCTGAGTTCATAAACCGTCTTGATGAAATAACTCTTTTCCACCGTTTGGCGGAGAAACATATGCATGCGATTGTCGATATTCAATTAGCAGGTCTTGAGAAACGTCTTGCTGACCGTAAAATCACGCTCAATTTAGATGTATCAGCAAAAGACTGGCTTGCGCATACGGGCTATGACCCCGTCTATGGTGCGAGACCTTTAAAACGGGTTATTCAGCAGAACATCCAAGACGGCTTGGCCAATATGATCCTTGCTGGGGATATTCTTGATGGCAGTACTGTTACTGTAACCGCAGGTGCGAACGGCATTGAAATGACTGTATGATAAACCTTATTTGTTTGCCCCGCAATTGCGGGGCAGCAATTTACTAAATTATCAAACTTCAAAAATATTTCGCTTTTGATCGCTCTAATGCAAAGCGGCGATCGGACGATCCAAAGATAATTTTGTGTTAAGTCGTTAAATCTGAATGAAGTTGATACACGAAAATGTGACTTTTAATTGATTTTAATCGCTCAAATTGCGTGCTAATAGCATTATATAGATCGATTAAAGATTATTAAAATTAGGTATTTAGGTCATTGGCGCGTAAATTTATAAATGAATGGACCCGTGAAGATTTTGAAGCTCACCTTCAAGACATAACGGGCCATGATAAATCGGTTCAAAAGATCATGATCGCGGGTGATGGAAACATGAATTTCACTTTGCGGCTTATTTTTGATGACCAGTCTTCGATTATTGTGAAACAATCTCCGCCCTATTGTGCTAGATTTCCAGAAATCCCTGCGCCCGGAAATAGAATTATTTCTGAAATAAAATTTTATCAGTTATTAGAAGAGGATCCATTTTTAGCGCGACATTCACCAAAATTACTCGGTTTAGATAAAACAAATAAAATTGCCTATTTATCTGATCTTGGAATGGCAACTGATTTTGAATATTTATATAATCAAACCGAAAAACTTAATACTGAAACATGTGAAAAATTAGTTCGCTATTTGAAAAAGCTTCATAGCTTGGAAATTTCATCAGATGTTACGTTTGAAAATCTCGATATGCGGGCACTTAATCATGAATATATTTTTGACCTGCCTTTTCAGGACGGCGAAAGGGCCATTGATTTAAACCAAGTGACCGGTGGATTAGCTGATGAAGTTGATCATATATTATCTGAAACAGAGATAAAAATAGCGGCACATGAATTAGGAAAGTTATATTTTGAAAATACGAGAACGTTAATTCATGGGGATTTTTATCCAATGAGTTGGATTGAAACAACTAAGGGAATGTTTATAATCGATCCTGAGTTTGGTTTTCTCGGATTACCTGAAATTGATCTAGGGTTTTTTATCGCTCATATGCTGCTCTCAAATAACTTTGCAGTCGCATATAATGTAATTAATAAAACTTATGGTCCTTGTGATTATTCATTGATGGCAAAATTTTGTGCCGTTGAAGTGATCAGAAGAATTTCATATGTGTCACAGTTGCCCATAATCAATTCTCTGTCCTTTAAAAAAGAGTTACTTATTTCTTCTGCGGAAGTGTTAAAAACAGGAAATATAAAAGTATATGAAATACTTAATCATCACGATCATTAGCCTGTTGTTTTCATCAATAACATTTGCGCAAGATAATACTGTTCGCTTTGCCCTTTGGGGAGGAAACGAAGATATTAATCATTGGATTGATACCTATGTAAGCAGTGAGTTAAAAAACAAACATGATATTTTGCTAGAACGTGTCCCACTATCTGACACACAAGATGCGATCCAAAAATTAATCCGGGATAAAAGGTTCGGACGTGAAAATGGCTCTATCGATCTTCTATGGCTGAATGGTGAAAACTTTAAAGCCATGAAAGATAACGATTTAACATGGAAGCCGTTTTTATATGAATTGGAGAATTCAAAATATATTGATTTAAAGAACCCAACGATCGCCAATGATTTTGGTATTGAGCATCTAGGATATGAGGCGCCTTGGGGCAGTGCGCAAATGGTCTTTATTTATGATAGCGCAAAAGTCACTAACCCACCTGAAACATTAGATCAACTCACGAACTGGATAAAAGAAAACCCTGGTAAATTTATTTATCCGGCCCCACCGGACTTTACCGGTAGTGTCTTTATAAGGCAAAGCCTTGCCAACATTTTGGGAAAAGAGGCCTATGACAATCTTATCAATAATTTTTCAGTAAACAGATTAGAGCAAGAGTTACCAAAACTTTGGTCATGGTTAAAAGAAATAGAGCCATATTTGTATCAAGAAGGCAGGTTTTATCCTGAATCGATTAGTAAACTTCATCAAAATTTTTCCGATGGCACAGTATGGATGACGATGGACTATTATCCGTCGACTGCACAAAGAATGATTGATAAGGGTATTTTTCCTAAAACGGCCAAAACTTTAGTCCTCAAAGAAGGGGCGCTTGCTAATACCCATTATGTGACTATTCCTTTTAATGCGAGCCATAAAGAAAATGCAAAGACCGTAGTAGATTTTTTATTGGGAATTGATGCACAAGCCTCTAAACTTAATTCAGACAACTGGGGTGATTTTAGTGTTCTTGATATGTCAAAATTATCCCCCCAAGATGCAGAAAAACTGCAATCAGTCGATTTAGGTGAAGCAACTTTATCACTGGAAATTTTGAATAATGCAAAAGTACAAGAGTTTCCTGCTGAGCATATTTCAATGATTGAGGAAGAATGGAAAAGCAACATAATTCAAAGATAGCCCTGTTATCCCTGATTTTTCTGGCTTTAATAAGCCCGTTTGGGCTTTTTATTTATGCTTTTTTCAACGTGGCGAGTGAGAGCATCTTTGCGCTCACAGAAAGCTCTCTTGACCATATTTCCATTTATGAACTGATATTCTCTATTTCAATAAGCGCAATTGCTACCTTCATTTCCGTCATTTTCGGAGGATTGCTTAGTTTTTATCTTTTGAGCTTTAGAAAAAAAGATTTGAATTTGGGAATGCTAAATATTGTTTTGGTTTTACCTCATATCGGTTTTGCCTATATCATATTTTTAGTTTTTTCTGATACAGGGTTTTTGTTTCGATTTCTTCATACTTTTGGTGTGCATTCAAACGTTAGTCTTGTGAATGATACTTATGGTATAGGTATTATTCTAAATTACGTACTTAAAGAAATACCTTTCATTGTTCTCTATCTTCTTGCCACTAATAATACAAAAAATCAAAACTTTGTTCTCGCGGCAAAAGATTTAGGCGCTGGATTTTTACAATGTTTTTATAAAATATATATGCCACTAAATTTGTTACAATTTGTTTCAATATCCATTGTAATATTTGCTTTTATTCTTGGAAATTATGAAGTGCCCTTCTTACTTGGCTCAAACTCTCCTCAATTTTTATCAGTATCAGCGCTAAATAATTTCCAAAGCATCAATATCGATCAGAATATCGCGAGTTATTTGAAAGTAGTTATTATATTTGTCACATCATTTATTGTTTCTATTCTTTTAAGGCTAATATTCAGGAGTTCGAAATGATTAATAATCCGCGCTCTTTCAAAATCATTAATATTTTTTATTTGATACTACTTGGTCACCTTGGATTTTGGCTTTTAGCGCCTAGAATTCCTTATCCGCGCCTCATACCAGACACTATTGATGTTTCGGGGTTAATAGAACTTCAAAATTTTGATCTTTTTATTTCTGCGCTCTTTAACTCTTTGCTCGTTGCGGTTTTGGTAATTGCGATTACACTTACATTCGCCGTTCCTCTTGCACTTCTGCTTAGTAAACATCAAACCAAAGTAGGCAAGGTGATATCAGGATTGCTTTATATTCCTGTTCTCGCGCCCGTCTTATTGCCTGCATTTGGTCTCTATGAAATTTTTATAAGATTGGATATTATCGGAACACCTTTATCCGTTGCCATTGCTCAATCAACAATATTATTACCTTATATGCTTAAACCAATTGAAAACTATCTTAGTAACAAGGGATTTTATTTAGAAAATGTTGCGGCTGATTTAGGGGAAAGTAAAGGCAGAACGTTTTTAAAAATTACGCTTCCTGGCCTCATATCTCCTATTCTATTTGGTAGTTTTCTCTGTGTGATTGGCAGCTTTAATGATTATATCATCGCTTTTCTAATTGGGGATCTTAATGTTTCTACACTTTCTGTAACTCTTTATCCTTTGATACAATCTGACAATAGAATTACGAGCATCATAACAATTTTATTTTATGTGGGGCCCCTTATTTTGCTTGCACTTTATTCCTCAAAGTTGAAACTCATTGGTAAGAATGGAAATCTCTATGCTCGCACTTAAATCTTTTTCATTTTCTTATCAAAATAATATTATATTTGAAGATCTTAACCAACGTTTCAAAAAAGGCGAAGTTACAGCCATTGTTGGTCGTTCTGGGGTTGGAAAGTCAACCTTCTTTTCCCTGCTAGCGGGACAAGAAAAATTGAAAGCAGGCTCGATAACGCTGGATGAGAGAAACTTAACGGATTTACCGTCCAATAAACGACCGGTCATTCCAATGTTCCAGCAGGAAAGTCTCTTCCCTCACATGAGTGTTTATGAAAATATTCGGTTTCCTCTAGTGTCAAAGTACAATCATAATCGATTTAAGGGTATCGATCATAAAGCCTATATCTTGGAAAGGCTTAAGGAAGTCAAATTAGAAGACTTAGCAGACCGAATGCCGGACACATTAAGTGGTGGTCAAAAACAGCGCGCCACACTCGCTCGATCGCTTGCTGCGAAACCAGAGGTTCTTTTACTTGATGAACCGTTTAGTGCGCTTAATGACGAATTGAAATATTCTTTAAATCATGAGCTTAATAAGCTTGTTAAAAACAATAATATTATCGCTCTTAAAATTACACATGATTTATATGAAGCTTTGAATTTCGCGGACAGCATCCTTTATCTTGATAAAGGAGTAAATTTTAAATTTAACACCGCTGATATTGATCATCTCATTGCCCCTGCTGAGGTCATTGAATATTTTATGCTCGGCGTACTCACCATAGATAAATCTGCTTATTTTCCGCTACACTCACTCGATGAAATAAAGGGGGAGCACTCATTTAATTGTGAAATAATAACAAAAATGAAGCGTGGGGGTCTTTATGAATATTCTCTTAAAACTAACGATCAAAATTTTAAGTATTTCAGCGAAGTAGATTATAAAAAATCTTTAACATTATATGCCAATAATGAACAAAAAATTATGACCTTAAAAGGTAATTGAAGGCAGTAAATCGAATTAGCTTTCGGTTTATAATTTCCATGAACCGACATTATGCGTGATATTAATATCTCTATCCGCTTCACCTTTTGGTGCGATATCCCAAACCCAAGCTTCAAAAGGGTCGGGCAACCCTAAATCCGACAGTGAAGCAACGGTTTCTAACAATATTTCATTTTCCAAATAATTTCTCGAAATATCAGAAATCATAAGCACGGCTGTATCTTGTTTCTTTAACCATGTTATGTGATCTTTTATAACTTTTTCTTTAAACGCATCCTCTAGCTTATAGTTATGGGTTTCAGCATATTCGTTCATTTTTATTGGTAGCTGAGACAATAGATTTAATGATATAATCAGGTCAGGCTTTTGACTTAAGTACCATTGTCCTGCGGGCTTAAAAGCGGTACCACTAAGGATTGCATCGAAGATATTTTCAATTAATCCAGTGATGTCTCTCTCCTCAAAGGTTACTTCAGGAAATCGTTTTTTTGTCTTTGGTAAATGAATAATATCAATACATGTAATTTGATGCTTTAAATCGAGCAGCCGTCTGATTGGAACGTCATGAAACCCACCGGAACCCAGTATCATAATCTGTGAGCCCGCGGGTAGTTTTTTCGCTTCATTAATAATCAATGATTTGCACTGATCTAGATGCGGTTGCCATGCGCTTTGGCATCGTTTAACACGTGCTTCGATGGCAACTCCTTCTTTTAAGTATCCCATCTTTTTGACATAACGCGGCGCCGGCGTCATCAAATGGGTGAGCGCCTCAAGGATCATTACGGGGTGATTTCATCGGTCACTTTATCGTCTGATTTGGCCAATAAAATATGGGTTTTCGCATCATTAATACGCGTTTGAATTTTATTCATGACAACTTCAAACTCTTTATAAGGCTCGCCCGTTAATTTTATACCTGACGGCATTTTAAGATTAAGCGGATTGACCTGTGTACCATCTTTATGCACTTCATAATGTAAATGGCGGCCTGTTACTCTGCCCGTTGCACCAACATATCCAATAATTTGCCCTTGACGCACGCGTACGCCTTTCTTGATGCCGCGACCATAATTGCTCATATGGGAATAGGCAGTTTTATAGCTGCCATTATGGCGGATACGAACATAATTACCAAAACTGCCAAACCAACTGGCTCGTTCTACTACGCCATCTCCTGCTGCCATAATGGGTGTGCCCGTTGGTGCTGAAAAATCAACGCCTTTATGCATGCGGGTATAACCCAAAACGGGATGTTTTCGTGATCCATAATATGAACTTAGCCGTGCGCCTTCAATGGGGGTCTTCATAAGGGCTTTTTTCGAGCTTTGGCCGTTTTCATGGAAATATTCGGGGAAATCTCGGCCCTCTGGAAAATGCCGATAAAGATGAATATCTTCCCCTTTTATATTTAGGCGTGCATATAGAATGTCCCCTTCTTGCACGTTACGACCATCTTCGGAAATTTTTCGTTCATAAAATATTTCAAATTGATCGCCCCTTCTGATCTCTCTTTGAAAATCGACGTCATAACTAAAGATACGAATAAGCTCGACTATGATGGCTTGCGGTAAACCTTGTCTTTGTGCGGCCAGAAAAACACTGTCTTCAATAATTCCTGAACTATGGCGTGTGATAATCTGGCTGGGTAATTCTTCTATGCGTCCTTGATATTGATCACCATTTCGTTCAACAATAATCATGTTATCAAAATCTTTTTGTAAACTAATACTTGTTAGCATTCCGTCCGGTGTATATTCGGTATCAAGCTTTTGGCCCACTTGAATGCGCCGGACGTTGAAATGATCGGATAAGGCGTTAATAGCATTAAACGCATCGCTTCTATCTGCACCATTATCAAGCAACGCATCCATTAAGCCTTGTCCACTTTTGATGCGAAGTTCTTTTGCAAAAACTTCAGTGTCATTCTTTTCAAATGTTAAGCTTTCAGCTTCCTCAGATGTTAAGGGCTCCGTTCCCGGAAGATTAGAAACTGATGTTGCGACAGGAATGTTTGAAATATTGTCATCAGACATTTCATCAGAAACGTTTGGAGTTTCTAGATTTTCAATGTTAGCGACCAAATCGCTATTATTCTGATCGGGAGTTATTTCACTTTCATTCGTAAAAAATAAATTGCTTAATCCTAATGTTAGACCAACGATAAAAAAGCCCGCGCCAAAAACATAGCGTCTATTCTCACGGTACATATGAAGTATATAATGTTTAATGGCCAATTCCTTGTTGCCTTCTATAGTAACTTGAACGATGTATGTTTCTATATCTGAATTTTGTTTTAAAAAAGACGGGTCCGTAAATCAAGACTCAATAAAAATTATTTTTCTCTTTTTTTAAATATATGAAATAATATTTTCTAATATTAGCTTACTTAAAACAGGTTAAATACCTAATAAGAATACTTTATTTCTGCGGAATGTAAATAAAAGTAACATAAAAATGTATTTTTTTTATTTTTATTGTTTACAAGTAAGATTGTCCCCCTTATAACGCGCTTCACCGACATTCAGGGAGCCGCTTTTACTGGCCCGATTTATGGGACAGGATGGGAAGCTTTTTTGTTGTGTCGGAATTTTGTTCTTTGAGATTGTTGATATAATGAAAGAGAGATGTAGGCAGCGGGTGCTATTTTAGCATACGTTATGCTTATATCTCAGGGCTCTGCGGCACGTTGGTGTCGCAACAAAGAGACCTTTG
>Ga0255753_1000115_pt1 | contig 92650 bp, 93 predicted proteins | sample 041ome_10_FD_179953 | JGI IMG/M metagenome (GOLD analysis project Ga0255753, IMG submission 179953) | Coastal salt marsh microbial communities from the Groves Creek Marsh, Skidaway Island, Georgia - 041412US metaG (version 2) | ecosystem: Environmental > Aquatic > Marine > Intertidal zone > Salt...
TACTCGCCGACATCACCACCCAAGTCACCATCACACCCAGCGCGAAACGAGGACCATGACAACCACGCTGGGCCGCATAACCAGCAGATGCGAACGATGACTAACGTGACCATCATGGCGATCCCAGCCGAGGTACAGACCTATCTCGACGACGTCAACGCCCGCGTCCGCAAAATCACTGCAGCGTTACACGAAGCCCTCACCGAGCTCGGCTGCAACTCGTAGGTCAAAACGATCTACATCGGATACGACATCAACGGCGAAAAGACCGCCGCTGAAGGAATCCAACCTTGGCTGCATCCAGATTCGAAACCCTGTGATCTTTGAATCGGGCTCCGTGTGAAACCTGAGCAACCCGCTCCCCCGAAACCCAACAAACACAACGCCTAATCTTTTCTTCTAACACCCCGCCACGGGGATGCCCGTCTGCTCCGCGCGTAACATCACGTCATGGCTGCGGCAGGCACACCCGGGCGTTCAGGAGACAAATCGTTGTCGGTGCGCGTCCGCCTCCTTGAGGCCGCTATCGCTGCCATCGGGGAATCCGGCGAAGCAGGTGTGCGCATCGACCGCATCTGCGACGACGCCAATGTTGCCAAGGCCTCGCTGTACCACTCCTTCGGCGACCGCGATGGCCTCGTGACCGCTGCTCAGGCCGAGCGTTACCGGCGAGCCATGCACGGCCAGATCGATGAGTACGTGCTGTCGATCCGCCAATGCCATACCCGCGACGAGTTCGCCCAACTGCTTCGCGACTGGGTCGACGGTCTCACCGATGAGCGCGGGGTGGCCCGACGACGAATCCGAGTGGACGTGCTGGGCAGTTCGGTGTCACGCCCATCGTTGCGCGACCAACTCGCCGAAGTCGACCAACAAGTCGCCCGCGAAGTGGCTGCCCTGTTGCTGATCGCCCACGACCGCGGATGGATCAACATGCCCTTCGATCTCGAGACCGCTGCGATGTGGTGGTACGGCATGTTGAACGGTCGCTACATGCTCGAACACACCGCCGACGCAGCACGACTCGCCGAGTGGGATCGCATCGCCACCACCGCCATGCTGGCCGTGGTCTTCAGCGAGTCGCCTCAACCGGATTGACCTCAGTCACCGTGCCCGACGAGCACGGGCCACACGCCTAGCATCGCCCCCGTGACTGACGACCCATCCCACGACGATCATCTCGTGTGGATGGCACAGGCACTCGACGAGGCCCGCGCCGCGCTCGCCCATGATGACGTGCCGGTGGGTGCTGTGGTGGTGCGCAACGGCGAGGTGATCGCCGCTCGTCATAATGAACGCGAACTCACCGGTGACCCCACCGCACACGCCGAAGTGCTGGCGCTACGCGATGCAGCACAGGTGGTGGGCCATTGGCGTCTCGATGACTGCACGCTGGTCGTCACCTTGGAACCATGCGCCATGTGTGCCGGTGCACTGGTGAACGCACGTGTCGGTCACCTCGTCTACGGCGCAACCGACCCAAAAGCGGGTGCGGCCGGTAGCTGTTTCGACCTTGTCGATTCTCCGGTGTTAAACCATCGTGTCGGCCGCACGGTTGGCGTGGCCGACGACGAATGCGGTCGCCTGCTGCGCGAGTTCTTTGCCGCTCGTCGACGGTGACACTCTCGTTCACCATTGCGAGCAGCACCATGGTCGGGTCGCCATCGCGATGCGCGCCGATAGCCTCCGCGGACGGAAGGATGCCAGAGCGGACGAATGGGACGGCCTCGAAAGCCGTTGAGGCCTTCGGGTCTCCGTGGGTTCGAATCCCACTCCTTCCGCCACACCGGCGGGTCACTCACCCGCAATCGGTGTTGTCGTCGGGAGGCGACAGGTCGACCAGATAGTCGTTGACCACGTCAATCACGCATGAGTTAAGCCCGTACCCGGTGTGCTCCTCCGCGTCGACCACCACCAATCGCCCGTCATCGAGCGCTGCAGCCATCGCCCGGGTCGATGCCAACGGCGTGGCCGGGTCGCCGGTGGTGCCGATCACCACGATGGGCCCGGCACCCACACCGCTCACCTCGGCACGATCATCAGCTGGTGCGGGAAGAAACCCACAGAACGGCACCCCCACCGACCCGTCGGGCACCAACCGAGGAGCTACCTCGCGGTAGCGCTGCACCAATGCATCCTCGTCATCTGGGCTGAGTCGTTCGGTGGTGTCGGCACACGAAATCACCTGAAACGCTTCGAGTTCGTTACCCCATGTGCCATCGGCCGCGCGTTGGAAATACGAATCGTGCAGCGCGAGCAGACCCGACCCATCACCGCGTGCTGCATCAGCCAGGGCACGTTCGAGCCGTGGCCAGAAGCTCTCTGAGTACATCGCTTGGATCACTGCGTTGATTCCCACCGCGAGATTCGCTGGCGGTCGCGACGGATCGGTGGGCACCGGATCGGCATCGAGTTGTGCCATCAACGCATCAAATGCACCTTCAGCGTCACCGTCGTTGTGGAACGCACACGCCGAGCGAGCGCTGCATGAGGCCAGAAACCGGCCGAGCGACGCCTCGAAACCGGTGAGTTGCTGCAATGTGGACTCCACCGGGTCGGCATCGGGATCGGCGGCGCCGTCGAGCACCGCGGCCCGCACCGAATCGGGGAACAACGTGGCCCAGGTGGCACCCAGTTCGCTGCCGTAGGAGAACCCGAAATAGGTCACCTGCTCTTCGCCCAGACCACGCCGCAGCCAATCGATGTCGGCTGCGGTGTGATTGGTGCCGAGAAAGGCGATGAGGTCGCCAACCTCGGTGGTGCAGCGATCGGCGAACTCTTGAGACCGTGCCAACAACGTGGCTCGTTCGTCGTCGGTTTCCGGTGTGATATCGATCTCGGCGAAATACGGGTCGTAGTCATCGATGCAATCGACCACCGGGCGGCTCTCACCGGTGCCGCGCGGATCCCACCCGATGATGTCGAAACGCTCAATGATCGCGTCGTCCCACACCTGATCGGCGTACTGGGCGTAGATCGACCCGCCGAACCCCGGCCCACCCGGGTTCACGAACATCACACCGATGCGATCATCAGGTGATGTGGCCCGGTGACGAGCCACGAACAACTCCAGCGTGCCGGCACCGTGATCGGTATGGTCGATCGGCGCCTCCACCACCGCGGTGTCCACTCCCCCACCAACCTCCACCCAGTCGATCTGCGGCGACAGCGCATCATCGAACATGTCACGAACCGACGTGGCCGCGGGCACCGTGGTCGACGACGTATCCACTGTTGATGGTGCTGGGGCGGTGGTGGTGACCACCGTCGTTGCTGCAGCTGAGGTGTTGTCGGTGTCGGTCACATCGGCGTCAATCACCGTTGGGGCATCACCCCCGCCACAGGCCGCCATGACGGCCAGCGCCACACACATCGACACAACCGGGCGCCACCGCATCGGGTCATCGTAGGTGGGTCGTAGCCTTGGGGTCATGCGGATGGGCCCCCACCACCTGATGCCTCGCGACACCGACGCCGTGCGCGACGCACATCTCGCCGACGGCACAGCGCGTCGCGTGTGGGGATTTGCACGCCCCTACCGCGGCACCATCACAGTGTTTCTGGCGTCAATCCTGATCGCTGCGCTCGCCGCTCTGGTGCCACCGCTGGTGGTGCGCGCCATCTTGGACGATGCGATCCCCGATGGCGACCGCGGCCTCATCGTGATCCTCGCTGCCGTCGCCGTGCTGGCCGCACTCGGCGATGCCGCGCTGCAGATCCTGCAACGCTGGTGTTCGGCCCGCATCGGCGAAGGGCTCATCGCCGACCTGCGCACCACCTTGTACGACAAGGTGCAACGCCTGCCGATCGCATTCTTCACCCGCACGCCAACCGGGTCGATCACTGCGCGACTGAACAACGACGTTGTCGGCGCTCAAAGCGCCCTCACCTCCACCCTCGGGTCGGTGGTGTCGAACGTGGTGGTGCTGCTCACCACCTTGGTCACTATGGCCGCGCTCGAATGGCGCCTCACCGCCATGGCTCTGGTGGTGCTGCCGCTGTTCATCGTGCCGGCCAAACGTGTGGGTCGACGACTGCAGGACATCTCACGCGAACAGATGACCCACAACGCGTCGATGAACACCCAGATGACTGAACGATTCAACGTATCGGGGGCCCTGCTGGTGAAACTGTTCGGTGATCGCCAACGCGAACTCAACACCTTCACCGCCCGCGCCCACGCCGTGCGTGACGCCGGTGTGCGCTCGGCCATGTTGGGCCGCGTGTTCTTCGTGGCCCTCGGTCTGGTGGGTGCGGTGGGTACCGCAGCGATCTACGGCGTCGGTGCGCTGATGGTGGTGGACGGCAGTATCTCCACCGGCACTCTCGTTGCACTCGCCGCGTTGGTGACGCGCATCTATCAACCCCTCACCGGGTTGACGAACGCCCGGGTGGACCTGATGACCTCTCTGGTGAGTTTCGAGCGGGTCTTCGAGGTGCTCGACGCACCCGAGCCGATTACCGATGCACCATCGGCGATCGACCTGGTGAACCCAACCGGAGCGATCACCTTGCGTGATGTGGTGTTCCGCTACCCAGCGGCCGACGAGGTTGCAGTGCCCACCATGGAACAACAGGCCGTGCCCGGCGCCGACCCAGACCGCGACGTGCTGTGCGGCGTGTCGCTCGACATCACCCCGGGTGAGACCGTGGCCATCGTCGGTGCGTCCGGGGCAGGAAAATCCACTCTGGTGTCGCTGATTCCTCGCCTCTACGACACCACCGACGGCGCCGTGAGCATCGACGGCACCGACGTGCGCCGCCTCACCCTTGACTCGTTGCGCCACGCGATCGGCGTCGTCGCCCAAGACCCACACCTGTTTCATGTGTCAATCGCCGACAACCTGCGGTTCGCGCGACCCGATGCCAACGATGACGACCTCGTGGCGGCCTGCACCGCAGCGCGCATCCACGACACCATCGCCGCCCTCCCCGACGGCTACGACACCGTGGTGGGCGAACGCGGCTATCGCCTGAGCGGCGGCGAGAAACAGCGCCTCGCCATCGCCCGACTGCTGTTGAAGGACCCCGCGATCATGATTCTCGACGAGGCCACCAGCCATCTCGACAACGACAACGAAGCCCGGGTGCAGGCTGCGCTCGACACCGCGTTGGACGGTCGCACCGCGATCGTGATCGCCCACCGGCTGTCGACGGTGCGAGCCGCCGATCGCATCGTGGTGCTCGACGCCGGCCGGATCGCCGAAGAAGGCACCCACGACATGCTCGTGGCCGCCGGCGGGCTCTACGCCCAGCAATTGGCTGCCGGCGAGTTGTTGTCGTCGACCTAATCGGGTCGTCTGTCACGCACCGCCACCGGTGGCGTTGGCTCAGGTGGCTGCTGGAAATGCCACCTGACAGAAACCGTGGTTGCAGTATCCGCGCGGGTTCTTATGCAGATAGCCCTGGTGGTAGTCCTCGGCGTAATAGAACACCCCGTCACCCGCAGCTGATGCGTCGCAAATCTGTGTGGTGATCGTGCCGTGGCCACCTGCGGTGAGCGCCCGTTGGTACATATCGGCCGATGCCTGCACTGCGGCAAGTTGCTCATCAGTGGTGGTGAACACCGCCGAGCGGTACTGGGTGCCAATGTCGTTGCCCTGCCGGTTCGGCGTGGTGGGGTCGTGGTTCTCCCAGAACGCCGCCATCAAGGTGGGCACATCGACAACCGCAGGGTCGTAGACCACCAGCACCGATTCGGTGTGGCCGGTGCGCGCAGTGCACGTTTCTTCGTAGGTGGGGTTCTCGGTCCACCCACCCATGTAACCCACCGCGGTGGTGTGCACCCCGGGGATCTGCCAGAAGATGCGTTCTGCACCCCAGAAACACCCCATTGCCACGTACAGCACCTGATGCCCCTCGGGCCACGGGCCAACAGTTGGGGTGCCCAGCACCACGTGCGTGCCGTCCACCGGCATGGGCGTGTCGCGACCCGGCAGCGCCTGTTCGGCAGTGATTATCTCGGTCTTTGACCCGAACAACATGGCGGCGACACTACGACGCCAATCGGTGCAGTGCCATGCGGTGCGCACGACGGCAGAATCTGCCCATGGCCGCCGTCAGCATCCGCGATATGACTCCGAGCGATCTCGAGTGGGCACACGATCTGAACCAGGCGAACGTGCCCGAGGTCGGCGCCGAGACACCCGCCGCATTTGCCCATCTACTCGATGTTGCAGCCGTAGCACTCGTCGGCGAGCTCGACGGCGCACCCGCAGCGATGGCGATCGCCATGCTGGCCGGGGTCGACTACTCCAGCACCAACTACGCCTGGTTCTGTGAGCGGTATGCCCGTCCGCTGTATCTCGACCGGGTAGCGGTGGCGGCCACCGCCCGACGACACGGCCTCGGCCGAGCGCTGTATGCCGAAGTGGAACAGCGGGGCCGACAGGTGGCGCCCGACGTGGAAGCGTTCTGCTTGGAGGTCAACACCAACCCGCCGAATCACACCTCGATGGCATTTCACCATGCTCTCGGATTCGTCGACCTCGCCGAACGCGATACTCCCAAGGGTGTGCGGGTGATGATGATGTCGCGACCGCTGGCCTGACCACCTCAGGCAGCGAGAACTGCCAGGCGTTCCACCGCTTCGACAATCACCTCGGGGCGTTTGCAGCAGGCGAACCGCACCAGGTGACGGCCGCGCGCCGGGTCGACGTAGAACACCTGATCCGGCACCGCGACCACACCGCAGCGATGCGGCAGCTCCTCACAGAACGCCATGCCGTCACCGTCGGCGCGTAGCGGGGTGATGTCGACCGTGGTGAAGTAGGTGGCTTCTGACGGGTACACGACGAACCCGGCGGTGCGCAGCCCGTCAGCGAGCAGGTCACGGGTGTGCTGCAGACCTGCGGCCAGGCTGGTGAAGTACTCATCGCCAAGACGCAGACCGACCGCCATCGCTGGTTGGAACGGCGCACCATTTACATAGGTGAGGAACTGTTTGGCGCTCATCGCCGCTCGCACGATGGGCGCCGGACCGCACATCCATCCCACCTTCCAGCCGGTCGTGTGGAAGGTCTTGCCGCCCGACGAGATAGTGAGGGTGCGCTCCGCCATACCCGGTAGCGAGGCCATCGGCACGTGACGGCGACCGTCGAAGAGCAGATGCTCGTACACCTCATCGGTGATCACCATCAGATCGTGGGTGCGCGCCACGTCGGCGATGTCGTCCATTTCCTCTGCCGTGAACACTTTGCCGGTCGGGTTGTGCGGAGTGTTCAACAAGATGGTGCGGGTGCGTGGCCCCACCGCTGCGCGCAGCTGTGCGGGGTCGTAGCGGTACCCGTCCGGTGTGGGCTGCAAGGTGACGGGCACCACCGACGCACCAGCCAGTGCGATGCAAGCGGCATAGGAGTCGAACATCGGCTCGAACACGATCACCTCATCGCCGGTTTCGAGCGTGCCGAGCAGCGCACCGGCGAGCGCCTCAGTGGCACCGGCGGTGATCAGCACCTCGGTGTCGGGGTCGAACTCGAGGCCGTGGAACCGCAGTTGATGCTCGGCCACAGCGTGGCGCAGATCGGCGATGCCAAGACCTGGCGGGTACTGGTTCTGGCCCGACCGGATGGCATTCACTGCAGCGTCGAGCACCTCCGATGGTCCATCGGTGTCGGGGAAGCCTTGGCCGAGGTTGATGGCCCCAGTCTCCGCAGCGAGCGCGGACATCCGCGCGAAGATCGTGGTGCCGAACCCGGCGAGGCGAGAGGTGAGCGGGTCGCGCACACCGCGAGCCTAGGTGGCAACCATCGGCGGGCCGCGCAACCAGATGCCGTCCGATGCACTGGCAGATCACAGAAAAACTGCGAGGTGGCCCGCGGTGGGTGATCTAGATGGTGGCGGCGGGGGGTCCGTCGCGCCACAACACACGGGGGTACACAATGAAGATCACGGCTATGGGTTGCGGTACGTGATGCAGCTCTGTTGAGTGCCGTGCGGGTGGTCGATGGCGACGGCAGCGGTGTGCATCTGCACCGCCAGATCTACACCGCGCTCACACCGAACGGGTGGTGAGCGCCACCGAGTGAATTGCGGCGGCGACCTCATCGGGATGCGAGAACACCAGCAGGTGCGGGCCGTCGACCTCAACGATGCGCCAGTCGGGGCGTGCGCGCACAGCAGCGGCATAGATCTCGAACGGTGCAGCATCGGGTCCGGTGGCGCGCACGTACACGGTGGGCACATCGGCCGGCAGGTCCACATGCCACGGCGCGGTGGTCGTGGCCAGCGAGTGCTCCACCAACCCGGCGCGAATCCGGGCGAGTTCTTCCTCACCACCCACCATGTCGGCATCCAGTCGAAAACCGTCGAAGGCCACCATGCCGTGAGCGGGCGTGCCCACGGTGGTGCCGCCGCCGTCGAGCACCGGGGCGTGGGCATCCACGTAGACCATCGCGGCAATGCGATCGGGCACCTCGGCCCATACCCGGGTGATCACGCGGCCGCCATAGGAATGCCCGACCAGCACAACATCGTGCAGGTCGTTGGCATAGATCGCATCGACCACGTCGCGCACATGGTCATCGAGCGTGATGTGCGGGCCCGACTCTGCGGCGCGCGTCCCGTGGCCCGTGAGGTCGGGGGCGACCACGCGGTGACCGCGTGCACAGAGCCGCTCGGCCACACCGGCCCAGCTGTCGGCTCCGAACCAGGCGCCGTGCACCAGCACGATGTCGCGTGGCAACACAGGATGTGGGCGCTCAGTCATTGCACAACATGAAGGTGACGGGCATCGCAGCGCAGGGTACGGCACAAGATTGCATCTACGCGGCCAATGTGCTCATGTTGAGCGACTGCGGCGCGTACCGGTAGCGTACGCATAGCGGCAGTTTGTCCGTCAGTCGGGCGCCAGCCCGTTTACGTCACTCAGGAGCACACCATGACCGACACCAGCGCACTCCCGCAGCGGCTGCACCACACCGCCTACTGCACCAAGGATCAAGAGGCCACCCGCGCTTTCTACGAGGGCATCATCGGGCTGCCGCTGCTCGCGACCTGGTCGGAACAGGACGAACTGTTCGGGGCCGTGCGCACCTACTGCCACACGTTCTTCGGCCTCGGCGACGGCAGCGCACTCGCCTTCTTCCAATTCGCCGACCCCGAAGATCAGGCCCTGTTCGACCCCGAACTGCTGCCCTCACCCTTCCGCCACATCGCACTGAAGGTCAGCGCCGAAGTGCAGGCCGACATCGAGTCACGCCTAACCGAGGCCGGCTGGCTGCCCGAGCAGACCTTCGTACTCGAGCATGGGTACTGCCGCTCGCTCTACACCACCGACCCCAACGGCATGGTGCTCGAATTCACCGTTGACCACCCCTCTGCCGACGAGATCAACGAAGACCGCTTGGCCGACGCCCACCAGGTGCTCGAGCGCTGGCTGGGCGGCGATCACACGTCGAACAACAACTACCGCTGAGTCGACGTGTTCGGACGCTGCGCGGCTCCCGGTCGCACGACCGGGAGCTGTTGCACGTACGACCATTCCTCGGTGATGGCCTCCGACGCATCCAGCAACCGCGGCAGATACTGCCCGAGCAGCGTGTCCATCGACGTCTCCGCCGCGTGCACCGTGACATTCAACGCTGCAACCACCACACCCGATGCATCACGCACCGGGGCCGCCACCGAGCGGATACCCACCGACAACTGCTCGTCGGACACCGCGAAACCCTGTTGGCGCACCTCGGTCAACATCCGGTCGAGATCAGCCCGAGCCGGATCCACTCGTGGCACCACACCCGACTCCGATCCGAGCGCCAGCACTCGATCCAGTTCGTCTGGGTCGAGATCCGCGAGCAGCACCCGCCCCATTGACGTGGCGACAGCCGGGAAACGAGTCCCGATCGTCACCGCCAGAGCAATGATCTTGGGCACCGCCACCCGCGCCACATACACGATGTCGCTGCCATCGAGCTGGGCCATCGACGACGACTCGCGGGTGACCGCAACAAGTTCTTCCATGTGCGGACGCGCCGCATCCCACATGCCGAGCGCCGAGATATACGACGCACCTAACTCGAGTGTCCGCGCTGTGAGCGAGTACACACCGTCGGTACTGCGGGCATATCCCAACTCTTCCAGAGTGATCAACAGTCGGCGCGCTGTCGGCCGCGCCAAACCGGTGCGGGCCGCCACCTCGCTCACGGTCATCGCCATGGAGGTCGGCCCGAATGCGCGCAGCACATCGATCCCGCGCGACAGCGCTTCGACGAAGTCCCTGCTGCGTTCCACTTCGCCCATCGCGCCTCGCCTCCGTCGTTCAACCGGCGACCACTGTAGGCGCCCCGCCACCCCCTGGTGACCCGAGGAGACCAATATGACCACCCCCCAACCACACCGACCACTCGAGGGCCTTGTTGTGGCCGACCTGTCCCGTGTGCTTGCCGGCCCCTACTGCTCGATGCTGCTGGCCGACCTCGGTGCCGATGTGATCAAAGTGGAAAGCCCCGCCGGCGACGACACCCGCACGTGGACGCCTCCCGCCACCGACGACGGCACCTCCACCTACTACTTGTCGATCAATCGCAATAAGCGCTCAATCGTGCTTGACTTCAAGGACCCCGACGACCTCGAGGTGGCCCGTACCCTGCTGCGCCGTGCCGATATCGCTCTCGAGAACTTCAAGCCGGGCGGTATCGACAAATTTGGCCTCGGCTACGACGCGGTGCGCGACGACAACCCCGGGCTGATCTACCTGTCGATCAGCGGGTTCGGCACGGGCGCCGGTGCGTCACTGCCGGGTTATGACCTCGTGGCCCAAGCCGTGTCCGGACTGATGAGCCTGACCGGCGAACCAGATGGTCCCGCTCTACGGGCTGGCATCTCGGTATTCGACGTGATGACCGGCCTGCACGGCCTCATCGGCATCCTCGCTGCCCTCGAACAACGCCACCGCACCGGCGAAGGGCAACACATCGAGGTGAATCTGCTGGCCTCGGCCATGTCGGGCCTGGTGAACCAGACCGCGGCCTTCACCGCCGGTGGCGTCGTGCCCCAGCGCATGGGGAACGCCCACCCGAGCGTGTACCCGTACCAGACAATGCCCACCGCCGACCGCGACGTGATCATCACCGCGGCAAACGATCGCCAGTTCCGCGCCCTCTGCGGGGTGCTCGGCCTCGACGGCATCGCCGACGATCCACGGTTCGCGCTGAATGCCGACCGCACCGCCAACCGCGATGAACTCCATCCGATTCTCGTCGATGCCCTGTCGCGCTGGAGCGCCGACGACCTGTTCACCGAATTGAACGCCGCCGGTGTGCCATGTGGCCCCATCAACTCGATCGCCGAGGGTGTCGACCTCGCCGAACGTCTGGACCTGGCCCCACGGGTGCGGGTGGGTGACAACGATCGTGGCGTGGACCTGGTACGCAACCCGATCGGGTTCTCCAACTCGGAGATCCGCTACGACCTACCGCCCCCACGACTTGGCGAACATTCCGACGAGATCCGCGCCTGGCTGGCCAACTGACCTATCCCCCAAGGAGACCTGATGAACACCACCCCCACCTTCCGCACCGGCCTCGGCACCTCCGATGCCGACTCCATCACCCTGCTCGGGCGCAGCCTGGCCGACGAGATGCTGGGCGAAGTCACCTTCGGTGAACTGGCCTTCTGGCTGGTGGCCAAGCGCCCCCCGACCAACGACGAACGCGTGATGTTCGAAGCAGTGCTGGTGGCCTTGGCCGATCACGGCTTCACCCCGACCGCCATCGCGGCCCGCCTCACCTACCTGAGCGCACCCGATTCGATCCAGGGCGCAGTGGCCGCGGGCATCCTCGGCGGCGGGTCACGTTTCCTCGGCGTCACCGAAGATTCCGCCGGTTTCCTCGCCACCACCATCGCCGGAATCGACACCCTGCCAACCGATGATGCCGGCTGGGACGATGTGGCTCGCGCGGTCGTGGCCGACACCCGCGCCGCAGGCCGTTTCGTGCCCGGCCTCGGGCACCCGGTGCACAAAGTGACCGACCCGCGCACACCCAAATTCATGCAACTCGCCCGCGACCACAACAGCTTCGGGCCACACCTGTCGCTGTTCGCGGCCATCGGCCGTGTGCATCCCGAATCGCTCGGACGCACCCTGCCGCTCAACGGCGCCGGCGTCTGCGGTGCGGTGCTGGCCGACCTGGGTTTCTCACCGGCGATCGTGCGCGGGTTTGCGCTGCTTGCCCGGTGCGCTGGCGTGCTCGGACACATCGCCGAAGAACAGCTCGACCCAATCGCAAACGACATCTACCTCAGCGTCGACCGCAACATCGACTACGCGCCGCCGGCGTGATGTGACCCCCGCCACCAGAATCCACCCCCGAGTGACCGCATGTCGGTACTGTGTCCGCTGGCCGGACACAGGAGTCCGGTCAAGGAGGTCCCTACCAAATATGTCATCAACTCCAGGACAGACAAGTAATCGATGGCGCGCCTGGTGCAATGAGCACCCGGTCGGCTCCATCGCCCTCGTCGGCGTGATCGCCACCCAACTCGGCACCTACTTCGGGTACGTGTTCCCGGCGGTCGGCCTTCCGACCCTGCCATGGCCGCTCTACAACGGCCTGCTCGGGCTCGGACTCTCCGAAGGCGCCTACTTCGGTGACGACGGCAGCATCGTTGGACAGGCTGGTGTATTCGGCCAGTACGAGATGTTCCTCAACAACCCGACCGGCGTGTTCTTCGTCGGCCAAGCCCTGCACTTCGTGAACGGCATCGTGTTCGCGATCCTGTTCGGCTTGATCGCACGGCACTCACTGCCCGGCAACTCCAAGACCAACGGTGGCAACATTCAAAAAGGCCTGCTGTACGGCGTGATCATGACGATCATCTCCGCCGGCATCCTCGTGCCCTACGCCTACGTGCAGGGCAACGGTTACGGGTTCTTCCTCTTCGACGGACCCGACGGATGGAAGCTGCCCGCCGGCATCTTGGTGTGGCACCTCATCTACGGCTATTTCCTGGGTGCGCTCTACCAACCCGACGACGACTGACATCAGCATCTGGCTTCAACGGCGCACGTCGTTGAAGCCATCGCACACAGCGAGGCCCGGGCGCATATGCGTCCGGGCCTCGTCGCGTGATAGGTCCCAATCCAGTTACCCGGTGCGCGGCGGAATGCGAATCACCATCGCCACACACAACAACACCAGCGCGCCACCGATGGCCTGCACAACGGTGACCGGCTCGCTATGGATCGGCCACGACAGGCCCACCGCCACCACGTGCATGCCCAGCATGTACAACGACGACCGAGCCGCTTCCACATAGGCATGCACCCAACTCATCATCACGTGCCCGAGCGCTCCCGTGAACAGCGCGATCATCACGATCCACAACCAGTCGAGGCCTCCGAAACGCGACCAGTCGTCACCGTTCGTGAACAACATCACCGGTGGCACTGCCGACACCACAGCCCAGATGTTCACACCCGTCATCCACCCAATCGGGTCCACATCGGTGTCGCGCCGCGCAGACCGGGTGAGCACCCAGTACGCGGTGAAGGTGGCTAGGGCCAACAACGCCAGCACGATGCCGAGAGCCGAGGCGCGCACATCATCGCCCGCACCCAGAATCACCACCGCCGCGCCGACCACTCCGCCCAGCGTCCACAGCACATGACGGGTGGTGGGGCGCTCGCCGAACAACGGGCCGGCCAGCACCAATAGCACCGCCGGTTGATTCGCCACCACCGTCGACAGCACCGACACCGTGGTCTCCTGCACGGCCGCGAACACGAAGATCAGGTTCGTTCCAAAGGCGATGCCCGGCAGAGCAGTGGCGCGCAGAAGCCGCCGATTGATGCGGCCACCGCGTGCGGTGAACAACAGCAGCAGAATCGGGACCGACACCGCAAACCGCATCAGTGCGCCCACCAGTGGCGGTGCCGTCACAAGTTTCGTGAGCACCGGGCCAAGCCCAAACAGCACCACCACCACAGCCATGACCGCGAGCGGCAAATCCACCCGACGCGTCGGGCTCACGGTGGGGGTGCTCACATGGTCAGTCTGACCACCGTGCTCGTCACGACCGGTGTCGGAGTTGGGCGGGGCCCGTTCAGCGCGACCGCACCCACGGCCGATCGAGCACGTACACCCCCGTCGGGTACTCCTCGATCGCGTCGAGCAGGAAATAGATGTCATTCGGATGCACGCGGATGCAACCTCCCGACACACCCGGCCGGCCCAGGATCGACAGCCGGTTGGTGCCATGGATGTACACGTTGCGTTCCCACGAATAGCGGTTGCGTTCCTCGAGTCCATCGAGCGCAATCAGTCCGGTCGTGACCGCCGGCTCACCGAACACATCAGCAAAGCGTCCCGTGGGACGACGCCACTCGAGGATTTCCTGTGGTCGCGCCCGTGCCAGCATTTCGATGCGGTGCGCCCCCGCCGGCGTGCCACCCGACCCGGGCACCCCCGACAGGCCTCCGTACCCGGTCGACACGATGAAGGTGTGCAGCACGCGATCGCCATCGCTGAGATAGCCGGTGCTCGTCGACGGATCGATGACGATCAGGCGTTCCCAGGAAGAATCGATAGCCGAATGAGAGGCAATGCCGGCCGATACCGGTTCGGGAAGCACCGGCGATGCCACCGTCACCGGTGTGCCCGGCACCACCGCGCTCACATCGAGCAGCACCTCGGCACGGCCGACGACATGCACACACACCGTGCCTCGCGGCGTCAATGGCACAAGTGCCGCTCCGGCCACCGTGCGCCCAGTGATGAAGTTCACCGTGGAGGTCGTGGGTGTTGCGCCACAGGGAAACACCGATGCGTACCCACCGAAGGTGCCACCAACAGTCTCGGCAACGGTCAGGTTTACCATCGCGGCTGCCACGGTGCCCGGAGCACGACCGAGGGGCCCGAGAACATCCACTTCGATCACTCCATTGCCGCGCACCGCCGCACCGGGTGTGGCCCGGGTGTCGATCACCCTTGTTGGCTCCACCGGTGCAACCCCGTCAAGAAACGATCCGGAGACGTCGACCAGCACGTCGGCTACCCCGTACACATAGACACACACCGCACGATCCGCCGACACCGGCGCCACCACCGCATTCGCCACCGTGTCACCCGACCGGAAATTCAACGACGACACATCCGGACGCACGCCACAACCGAACACCGTCACAAACCCACCCTCAGGCGGCGCCACCGCCGACACCACCGTCACATTCGCCGCCACCGCCACCGCACCCACCGGCACCACCGACGACACATCCACCCGCAACGCCGCACCCGACCCATCGAACGCCCCCACCGGAGACGACCCACGCGTATCCACCACCCGCGTCGGCGACACCGGCACCACCCCGCCACCGGCCGCCGATGACACGTCGGGCGACGACACCGCCACGCCCACCACGATGAGGGCCGCCACGGCGAGCAGCCTCATCACCGAGGCAGGACGCGACGGCAGATTCAGGCTGACTCCTCGCAGGTGCCGGGCGTGGATCCGTCGGTCAGACCGCCACAGGTCGCGCCGAATTCCTCGTCATCGGTGCCGATACCGCTCGCGAAGTACAACAGATCGCACGAGGCCATATCGCCAGCGGCGCAGCCAGCACGGAACTCCTCAAGCGCGATCGTCGATGATGCACACATGCCCGGGGTCTCACCATCTGCGGTGCCGCCGCAGGTGGCAGCCAACTCGACCAGATCAGGGTCGTCGGGGGACATCGCGTACAGCAGATCACAGGCCACCAGGTCGTCATTTGCGCAGTCGCTCGCGAGTTCGTCGATATCAATGGTGCACATGCCGGCCTGTGATGAATTCGCGGTGCCACCGCAGGTGGCCCCGAACTCTTCATCATCGGAGCCATAGGGCGACATCCACCAGAGCTCGTCACATGCCGCCATGTCACCCGCAGCGCAGGAGTCGCGCGCAGCAGCGATCTCCTCGGGGGTTCCCGGTGCTGCACCACCGGAGTCGACGTCGTCACCGAAGTCACCAAGATCACCGAGTTCGTCCATCGAAATACCGCACGTGGCAAAGGCGGTGAACAATTCGCCCATGCCGGCCATCATCTCGTCCTCGGTCATCGACGGGTCGCCCAACCCGATGCTGGCAAGCACCCCGCCACCATCCATCTCGCCGAGGAGGCATGCAGCTTCGTCAACGCCGAGGCCGGTGTCGTCTGCCAGCGATGCGGCCATGGCATCGGGAGCGCAGGCAAACATCTCTGACATCAGCGCCGCCGGGTCGTCGATTACGGCATCCATCAACTCTGGGTCGTCGGCAAAGACCGACACCATGCACAACGCCTCGTCATCGCTCATCGCAGCAAAGGTTGGGTCATCGGACAACAAGCTGAGCACGGTCTCGGGTGAACACTCGGCAAAGATCCCCACCATCGCGCCGTCATCGCTGACATCGTCGGCGAGCACCTGTGCCGCAAGTGACGGATCAGCGGCAATCTGTTCCACCATGCAATCGAGGTCACCGGCCGGCATCGATTCGATGTCCAGCTCCGCATCATCGGCCGACTCGATCAGCGCAGAGCGAATTGCCGCGGCGCTGATATCGGCACCATCTGATCCCCCATCCGACGCATCGTCAGAGGCATCGTCGGACGCGGCATCGTCTGCATCCACGGTGTCACCACCAGCAAAACTCTGCTCATCGGCCGCCGGAGCGGTGGTGTCTGTCGCGGTGTCATCAGACCCGCCACATGCCGTCATCACTAACACGGCCACAGCCATCACGCCTGCTGCTCGGATCCGGATCATCGACATCACCTCATCGGTTGCCATGGGCAGCCCACCGCCGCCTCATCGGATCACCGTAGTTGGCCGAGTCGCGCACACCCCGTGACGTGCATATCTCCAAAGTGCCACCAGCCCAGCGCAAGCCGACCGGCGGTGGCCACACAGCACAACGGCCGGGCGAATGCCCGGCCGTGTGGCGCGCCAGTAGGGACTCGAACCCCAAACCTTCTGATCCGTAGTCAGATGCTCTATCCATTGAGCTACTGGCGCTTCGCCGAACATGTTACGGGCTGCCAACATCAATCGGCACCCCCACGCATGAACCCATCAGCGCCACTACCGTGGGGACATGCAGAAGTTGATCGACGCCTACCGCCGCGCCGTTGTGGAGAACTACGCGAACTTCTCCGGCCGCGACAACCGACCCGACTTCTGGTGGTTCGTGCTCGCCAACTTCTCGTTGTCGATCCTGATCAGCATCCTGGCAACCGCGATCAGCGTGCCCGTGATCGGCACCGTCTATTCGCTTGCTGTGCTGGTTCCGGGTGTGGCGGCGGCTGTGCGCCGTCTGCACGACACCGACCGCACCGGTTGGTGGCTGCTGCTGTTGCTCGTTCCGATCATCGGTGCGATCGTCGTGATCGTGTTCTTGGCCACACCAGGCCACACCACGTCGAACCGGTACGGCACCGCCACCATGGACACCGCTGGTGATCCTGATTACCCACCGGTGGGTGGCACCCCACCGCCACCGCCGCCACCCCCACCGGGTGACATGCCGCCGCCACCGCCGCCCACCTGAGGTGGCAGCAGCGCGCTTCAATTAACCCCGCACGAGGTCATCCCAGCGCCCAGGGGCTCCACCCGTCGCCGTATGCGGCTTCTGCCCGCTGATACAGCGCGTAGGCCGCACGCACGTTGGTGCGCGCATCGAACAGCTGTGCCCGGTCGGTGATCCCAAGATCGTCGAGCCAGGCGTCGTGCACTTCCCAATAGATCTGGAACAGTCCAACGCAGCACCAGTTCTGTGCGTTCGCCCACAGGTTTGACTCGCGGATCGCAATGCGCACCGCCTCATCGGCAAGTTCGGCAGGCCAGATCTCGCGGATGATCGCCTCGGCGGTATCGCGTGACGGCGCGGTCGGCAGGCGCACCGGCGCGGCCGTTGTTGTTGGTGCAGCCGTCGTTGTTGGCGACTCGTCGGCTGCTGAGGCAGGGGGCGAACTGGTGACTGGCGCATTTGTCGTTGCCGGCGCGGCCGTTGTGGGCACCACGACGCGCACCCCTGCTGGCAGGCAGATGTCTTCTCCGGCGTAGATCACCGTGTCGATACCGGCGTCGTTGAGCGACAGAAGTTCATCCATGTCGACACCACTGCGCTCGGCCAGTCGGCTCCACGAGTCGCCGCGCGCAAGTGTGTACTCGTTCGCGCAGGACACCGCAACGGCACGCACAACCGGCGCGGGCGACGTTGTAGCGACCGAAGCTCTTGCTGCCGGTTCGCTGACCACTGCGTCCGCCGGTGGCGCAACCGGCTCCGCCGATGCCCGGTCGGCAAGTCGCACCTGCGCGGCTGTGGCCGGTGCCGATGCTGTGGTCGCGCCGCCATCGGCCGTCGGCATCGTGGTGTCGACCAGTGCGCCCGCCGCCTCGGAGGAAGCCGACGCCACCTGCATCTCGAGATCTGCGCTACTCGCACTCGCGGCCATCCTCACGTCGGATGTCGGCGATGCATCGTCACGCAATGCCCACGCAACCGGCACGGCGGCGAGGGCAACCACCACGATGACGACCAGACGGATCAGCAGCGGATCACTCGATGTGCAACCCCTTGTCGCGTTGGCACGGCACCGCATCATCGTCGCCCACAACGCATCGGCGATCTGCTCTGGCTGACGCGTCGCCGGCTGGTGTGGCGCTGCGGGTCGTGAGGCACTCACCGTGGGGTCATCTGGTCGCAGGATTGGGTCGATCGGCTCGCAGACAGCATCGGCAGAACGGGGCACATCATCATTTGTGTCGTCGCTCAGGGTCATCGATTTGCGGGCCGCCGGTTCATCGCGAGTGTCGTGATGACGTTCGCCCCACGGGGCCGTGCGGACCCAGAAGTTGTCGGCCCTGCCGGTGGCATCGCGATGTCGACGCCCACCCTCGAACATGACGACATTCTGTCGTTTTCGTCATCATTTCGCAACATTGCGAACCAGGAGACGCAATCGGGGCGCCGGACTCATGCCCGACGCCCCGACGGCGAATGGCGGAGAGGGTGGGATTTGAACCCACGGACCGCTTGCGCAGTCAACGCCTTAGCAGGGCGTCCCATTCGGCCGCTCTGGCACCTCTCCAGCACGGGCGAGTGTACCGCTGCACCTGCAGGCGGCCACAGGGGCCGCCACGGCCATGACGTATCTATACAGCCGATGGTCGAACGGACGCGAGCAGCGCGGCCGGGGCCGCTGCCAACGCATCGGTGGCCGGGCCCGCGGGCAGATCTGCACACAGACTTTCGGCGCGCACCACATATTCCTCGGCCACGGCCACAGCATCGGCAACGCCATCGCCGCCACGGACCAACTCCAACGCCTCCGACCGGGCACCATCGTCGAGCGGGCCGCCCAACAAGTCGCGCAATCGATCGGCGCGATCACCACCTGCATTGAGCGTGCACAACACCGGCAAGGTGTACACGCCTTCTTCCATGTCGTGACCCGCCGGCTTGCCCAACTCGGCATCGGTAGAGGTGAGATCCAGCACATCGTCGACGATCTGGAAGAGCATCCCGTACGCATCGCCCCACGCGGTGAGCGCATCGACCGTGGGCGCAGAATGGCCTGCCACCAGCGCCCCCACGCGTGCCGACGTGCCGTACAGCGAGGCGGTCTTGCCGTGGATCGAACGAAGGTAGCTGTCGCGTGGTCGATCGACGTCGTAGGTGTGGCGCAGTTCCTCAATCTGGCCCTCGCACAGCCAGCCGATCGTGCGGGCCAACAACCCGGCCACCTCGGTTCCGAGCGACGCCGCGATTTCCGATGCGCGCGCCAACAAGAAGTCGCCCGCGAGAATCGCCTGCAGGTTGCCCCACCGGGCATTCACCGTCTCCACGCCGCGCCGGGTCGCCGCCTCGTCCATGACATCGTCGTGATAGAGCGACCCCAGGTGCACCAACTCACAGGCCACCCCACCCGACACCACGTCGTCACCGACACTGGCGACATCGCCACCACCGACCGCTCCCGACACCATCGCCAGCACCGGGCGCAACCGTTTTCCGCCCGCAGTGATGAGATGTGATGCCAATTCGGTGAGGTGGTCATCGCTGGTGCGGACCGCAGCCAACATCGCGTCCTCGACACGCGACCGCGCATCACCGGCGGCCACGATCAATGGAGATGCCGGGCCAGCCACGCGCGCAGGCTACGCGCATTACGCCCCGCGCCAGAACATGAGCGACGATCGCTGCACACCGGCGGTCACACGACACGTGCCAGCCCCCGTTAAGCCATCGTGACAGCAGCGTGACATTCGACGATTGGTTGGCGGAGCGTCGGACGTCCGCCACAACCCACCGGTAGAGTGAGAACACGTACTCGCCCGACCAGACGAAAGGCGACACATGTTCGAACGATTCACCGACCGGGCTCGCAGAGTAGTGGTCCTCGCCCAAGAGGAAGCGCGCCTGCTCAACCACTCATACATCGGCACCGAGCACATCCTGCTCGGCCTCATCCATGAGGGTGAGGGCGTGGCGGCCAAGGCACTCGAGAGTCTGTCCATCTCACTCGAGGCCGTGCGCAGCCAGGTCGAGGAGATCATCGGCCAGGGCGGCTCGTCGCCATCGGGCCACATCCCCTTTACTCCCCGCGCCAAAAAGGTGCTCGAGTTGTCGCTGCGCGAGGCGCTGCAGTTGGGCCATAACTACATCGGCACCGAGCACATCCTGCTCGGCCTCATCCGCGAAGGTGAGGGCGTGGCCGCCCAGGTGCTGGTGAAGCTCGGCGCCGATCTGTCACGCGTTCGCCAGCAGGTCATCCAACTGCTGTCGGGCTACCAAGGTGGCAGCAGCTCCGGCAGTGCACCGCGCGGCGAGTCCGGCGGCCAGGCAGCTGGTGTCGGCGGCTCCTCAAAGGGCGACGACGACAAGAACAGCCAGATCCTCGACCAGTTCGGTCGCAACCTCACCCAGATGGCGCGCGACCGCGAACTCGATCCGATGATCGGCCGCGACAACGAACTCGAACGGGTGATGCAGATCCTCTCGCGGCGCACCAAAAACAACCCGGTCCTCGTTGGCGAACCCGGCGTGGGCAAGACCGCCATCGTGGAAGGTCTCGCTCAGCGGATCGTCGCCGGCGACGTCCCCGAAACCCTCACCGACAAACAGCTCTACACCTTGGACCTCGGGTCGCTGGTGGCCGGGTCGCGCTACCGCGGTGATTTTGAAGAACGCCTGAAGAAGGTGCTCAAAGAGATCAAGCAGCGTGGCGACATCATCTTGTTCATCGATGAGATCCACACCCTGGTGGGCGCCGGTGCAGCCGAAGGTGCCATCGATGCGGCATCGATTCTGAAGCCGATGCTTGCTCGCGGCGAACTGCAGACCGTGGGGGCCACCACCCTCGACGAGTACCGCAAGCACGTCGAGAAAGACCCTGCCCTCGAGCGCCGGTTCCAGCCGGTGAAGGTCGACGAGCCCACGCTCGCCCACACCATCGAGATCTTGAAGGGTGTGCGCGAGCAGTACGAGACGCACCACCGGGTCACCATCACCGATCAGGCCCTAGTGGCCGCCGCGAACCTGGCCGATCGCTATATCTCCGACCGCTTCCTGCCCGACAAGGCCATCGACCTGATCGATGAAGCCGGGTCACGACTGCGCATCAAGCGCATGCAGACCCCTCCGGATCTGCGCGATCTTGAGCGACGTCTCAGCGAGGTGCAGTCAGCGAAGCGCACCGCTGTTGAAGAGCAGCGTTTCGAAGATGCCGGGCGACTCCGCGACGAAGAGAAGCAGATCCTCGAAGAGAAGTCCGCCAAAGAGGCCGAGGTCAAGGCCAGTGGTGTCGACCTATTCGATGAAGTCGACGAAGAAGCCGTAGCCGAGGTGCTGTCGCTGTGGACCGGCATCCCGGTCTACAAACTCACCGAAGAAGAGACCCAGAAGCTCCTCAACATGGAAGGTGAACTGCATAAGCGCATCATCGGCCAGGAGAACGCCGTGGCCGCAGTGTCGCAATCGATTCGGCGCACCCGCGCCGGGCTGAAAGACCCGAAGCGGCCCAGCGGCTCATTCATCTTCCTCGGGCCAACCGGCGTCGGCAAGACCGAACTCGCCAAGACCCTCGCCGAGTTCCTCTTCGGCGACGACTCCTCGCTGATCACGCTCGACATGAGCGAGTACATGGAGAAGCACACCGTGAGCCGCCTGATGGGTTCGCCTCCGGGGTACGTCGGATACGAAGAGGGTGGCCAGCTCACCGAAGCCGTGCGGCGCAAGCCGTTCTCGGTGGTGCTCTTCGACGAGATCGAAAAGGCTCACCCCGACGTGTTCAACTCGCTGTTGCAGATCCTCGAAGAGGGTCGCCTGACCGACGCGCAAGGTCGATCGGTCGACTTCCGCAACACGGTGGTCATCATGACGTCGAACCTCGGCACCGCCGACCTGCGCAAGGCCAATGTCGGCTTCACCACCGACGACTCGGCCATGTCGTACGAGCGGATGAAGGACAAGGTCAACGAAGCGCTCAAGCAGCACTTCCGCCCAGAGTTCTTGAACCGTGTCGACGAGACGATCGTGTTCCACGAACTCGGCAAGGACGAGGTCGTTCAGATGGTCGACTTGATGCTGCGTCGACTCACCACGCAGCTCGAATCGCAGGGCCTCGGGATCGAACTCACCCAGTCGGCCAAGGAACTTCTCGCCGACGTCGGATACGACCCGCAACTCGGTGCCCGTCCGCTCCGGCGAGCAATCCAGCGCCAAATCGAAGATGTGCTGTCGGAGAAACTGCTGTACAAGGAGTTCTCCGCGGGTCAGATCATCGTGGTCGACGTGGAAGACGATCCGGACCGCCCCGGGTCACGTCGCTTCGCCTTCTCTGCCGTGGAGGGCTTCGTGCCTCCGGCCGCAGTGGAGATGGCCACCACCACCGTCACCGACGATCCGCCCGAGACACCCGCCGAATGATGCATCGGGTCGCGCTCAGCGCGGCCCCGGTCATCAGCACGGCCACCGTGGCTGGCCACAGCAGCGCCGTCGCCACGAGGGCCACTATGCCGTCGCGGCGAATGGGATGCCATGTCGATCCCAACGCTGCCGCAGGGATGGCCACCACCGGTGGCCACCACGCACCTGCGCTCAGCACGGTCACCACACCGGCACCCACCACCGCAGCCATGGTGCACGGCACCCACAGGCGCATCCACGGCCGATGACCACCGGCGACCGCGGTTGCAACACCAACTGCGGCCACCATTAGCCATCTCGTCACCGGATCGACGCCGTCACGCCGTAACAGGTCGGCGAACACCCGATCGGCATCGGCTCGCGACACGGCACCACCATGGCCGCCCTGATGAATCAACCAGTCATGCACCACCGCAGCGCGAAGGTGCACACCGACACGGCCCACCACCCATCGCCAGAACCACGGCACCGACGCCAAATCGGTGGAGAAGCAACGGTGATCCGCGGGCACCCGCACCACGCCGCACAGGCGATGCCACACCACCAGATCACGGGCCACCGCAATGTGTTCATCAATGCGCCCATGCCGGCGCACCACCACATGCTCGAGCACCACTGCAGCGTGTGGTCGCGTGTCACCCGTAGTGGCCTGCCTCGCCCCCATGTGAGGATCGTGCCCGACGAGACCATCGCCATGCACTCATATTTGCGATGATGGGTCAATGCCGATCGGTCGCCGTCTTATCGCTGTTCTCTGCTGCGTTGTCGCGATCATCGCGACCGGCTGTCGCCTCGATATGGACATCGCTGTGGTGGTGAACGGTGACGGCAGCGGTGAAGTGACCGTGCGCGCCGTCGCTTCTGCCGAGGTGATTCGCGCAGCACCAGCGGTGATCGAATCGCTCGCTGTCGATGACCTCACCGAACGGGGGTGGATGGTGGATGGCCCGCGCGTTGCCGAGGACGGCTCCGCCACCGTCACCTTCACCGCCACTTTTGACGATGCCGCCGGACTCGCCACCCGCCTGGGCGACATCGGGCCTCCGATTGCCGCAGCGCGTGCCACTCGCACCCTGAACGAGGACCGCACCCGCGCCGACAACACCGTGTCGGTCGATCTTGGCGTCGTGGATGGATTTGCCGCATTTGCCGATGCCGAGCTCGTGAACCTTCTCGGTGGGCAGCCCTTTGCCGATGACCTCGCCGATGTCGACCCAGCCACCGCACTCGACATCACCCTCACCATGACCCTCCCCGGGTCGATCAGCGACACCGACGGCACCGTGGACGCATCGACAGCGGTCGTCACGTGGGATGTCCCCGCCGATGGCTCCGCCACAACCGCCAACCTGTCGAGCGTGCAGGACACCTCCATCAATCCCGGGGCCATGGCCACCGTTGCCGACGTTCTTGGTGTTGTCCTCGTGCTGTGGGTCGTGGCCTCGGCCGGCTTCATTGGTTGGGTGGTGCTGGCGCGGCGGCAGCGCGCCACCGCGCGGTAGTGTCGCGGCTGATGGACGAGCTCACCGGCGAGAACCAGGTGCACGACGGCGCCCCGACCGACGACACATCGGACACCCCCGACCCCATCGACACCGCTCACAACGCCGATCACAATGCAGATGCCGCTGGCTCCGCTCTTGCCGACGATGCCACCGTGGGCGTCGCCACACCAGCCATCGTGGTTCCCGGCGACGATGTCGATCTCGATGAGATCGCCGCTGGCCTCGACGCCGTTGCCGCCGCCCTCCAACGCCTCGACGACGGCTCGTATGGCATCGATCACGTCACCGGCCAACCGATTGACGACGCGGTGCTCGCCGCTGACCCCACCGCCACTCGCACGCCATGAGCGGACGGGGTGATGCTGCCGACATCATCACCTTGGTTGCCGCATGCGACCGCGGAGCCGCCGAAGCCCACGCCTGGTCCGACGTGATGGCCACGGCAGCAACGACGGCTGCAGCGAACCCGCGCCTGTGCATCGCTGCCACCCACCGCCTCGACGAGATCGCCACCTTGTGGGCGACGCGTCGCCCCGGCGTGCCTCTCAACGAACCCAGTCACACCGCCGAGCCGCAACCCAAGCACGACGTGATCGAGGCGCTGTGCACCTGGATCGACGCCGAGCTCGCGCGGGTAGCCGATCTCGTGGCTGGTATCGATGTGAGAGTCGACCCGTCCACCATCGATACCGCGCGGCGCCTCAGCTCAGAGTTGACCGACCTACGCGACCGCTGCCGGGGGGCCACATGACCCAGCCCACCGATCGCGTCACCGTGGCCGACGGCGTCGACCTCGACGCGAAGATTGCCGGTGACCGCGGCGCACCCACCGTGATCTTGCTGCACGGATTCCCTGAGTCCGCCTATTCATGGCGACATCAGATTCCTGCTCTCGCCGACGCCGGATGGCGAGTGATCGCCCCTGACCAACGTGGATATGCCCACTCCGCGCAACCCGAGGGTGTGGCCGCGTATCGCGCCGATCACCTCTGTGACGACGTCATCGCCCTGCTCGACCACGACGGAGCGGATCAGGCGGTCGTCATCGGCCATGACTGGGGTGCGATCGTCACGTGGCACATCGCTCAGCGTCACCCCGATCGCTGCCGGGGAATCATCGCTGCATCGGTGCCCTACACGCCATGGCCGGACACACCGACCACCGTTCTGCGGCACCAACACGGCGACGACTTCTTCTACATCAACTATTTCCAAGAACCCGATGTGCCAGAAGCCGAACTCGACGCTGACCCTGAGCGCTTCCTACGGGCCATCATCCATGTGGCATCTGGCGAGGGCATGGCCACCTTGGCTGGCGGCTCCCTTCCCGCAGCCGGAACCGGCTGCATGGAGTACTTCGAACACATCGCCGGTGGACGACCACTCGACCTACCCCCGTGGCTGAGCCCGGCCGACCTCGCGGTATATACCGAGCAATTCACCCACAGCGGGTTCGGACCGGCCATCAACTGGTACCGCAACCTCGATGCGAACCACGAGCTGTTCTCGCCGATCGGTGAGTCGACGATCACCATGCCCACCGGATTCATCGCCGGCGCTGTCGACCCGGTCATCCTGACGCGCCCCGGGTATGTGGAACAGATGAACGAGCGCCTACCGCATCATCGTGGCAACACCTTGCTGCCCGGTATCGGACATTGGGTACAACAAGAAGACCCTGCCGGGTTCAATCAAGCGATGTTCGACCTGCTGGCGACGATGTAACCCCATCTCGTTGCGCTGCACGCTGGGCCGCAATGCGGTATGCCTGACGCTCGAATGGGTTGCGCAGGTATGCCGCCATATCGACACCACGCACCAGGGCCGACCATCCGCCATGACCGCCCGAGCCCACCCAGCAGACACCCACACGAATCGTGCCCCATAGCATCCACGAGAGGTACAGCACCGGGTACGCCGGCCCCCACCGACGAGCCTGTGCCACATGGACCCGTTCGTGATCCCATACCAACGCGTGTCGCGATGGCACCGACATATCGCCAGCACCAGAGACCACGTTGCCGAGGGTGATCGCATAGCCACCGCGTACGACAAGTCCTCGTCGGTAAATGTGCATCGTCGACCCGCGGCTCGCCGTTGCATCAAACCCCGGAGAACGGCCCATCATCGCCATCGCCGCGGCCACACCATGGGCCACCACGGCCGCAGCCGTCATCAACACCGCCCATGTCGAATCAACGATCAGCGCGATCAGCCCGCGTGAACAGGTGATGTCGTAGACGCCACGCACGGCGGAGACGACAGCGTTCACCGCAGCCACACCCACCACGGCAACGATGACTGGGCGCGGCGCGTTGATGGCGTGAGCTGTTGCGGCCGCCGTCACCACTGCGACCGTGGTCGTTAGCGGTACGGCGACGCTGCTGTGCACCAGATCAGCGTTCGCGCAGTTTCGCGAGAAGTCGCAGCAATTCGAGGTACAGCCATACGACGGTCACCAGCAGACCGAATGCCGCGAACCATTCGAAATGCTTTGGAAGGCGCATCTCAACGCCACGCTCGATGAAATCGAAGTCGAGGGCGAGGTTCATCGCCGCCAGACCAGCGACAAACACCGAGAACAAAACGCCAAAACCACTCGGGCTGGACAGGAACGACACCGAGGCACCGAACAGCGAGATCACAAAACTCACTAGGTACAACGCCATGACACCAAGTGTCGCCATCACCACGATGCGTCGGAAACGGTCGGTCACCTTGATGACCTGCGAGCGGTACAGCACAAGCATCACACCGAAGACCGCCACGGTGGCACCCGCCGCTTGCACAACGATGCCGTCGTAGAAGGTCTCGAACATGCGCGACACCGACCCGACGAAGAAACCCTGGGCCAGGGCGTACACCGGGCCGAGCACCCGCGCGAGTGTCGGCTTGAACATCAAGCCAAAGGCGCATCCGATACCCACGATCACACCCACGATCGCGAGACCGGGTACGCCATAGGCCACGGTGCCATCGGGGTTCACCTCGGGACTGCCGGTGGCAATCCACCCGACAGATGCAGATGCCAGCAACAACACGAATAACACCGACGTTGCCGAGATCGTGCCCGACACCGTCATCGTCGCACCTGTTGATGCCCACGCAGAGGTGGGACCATCGTCAACAGGCCCCTGCCGCGAACCGGGTGCCGGGGGCGCCCAATTCGCCATCGTCCGCTCGTTCAACACTGGATTTGCCACGTCGCCTCCTCAGGTTCCATGTACCCATTCGACGCCGCTGATGACCCGAATGGTCACCCGCGTCACCGAGTTATGAAGATCAGATTACCTGTCACCTCCACTGGTGGGTCGCACCGTTCCTAGAGGTATCGTGACAGACGTCTCACAAGGAGTCTCCGAGGGGCCGGGGGCCAGCGGGGTCGAAGCGAAGCACGGTTGTCCGCGTGACGAAAGGGAGCCAGTGGCCAAGGACCGAGTTGACAGGGATGACGAGGATCTCGTCCGTCTCTACCTGACCGATATCGGTCAGTATGACCTGCTGACCAAGGACGATGAAGTTCGTCTTGCCAAGGCCATTGAGGCTGGCAAAGAAGCCATCGAGTTACTCGATGCTGGTGGAAAAGACGTCACACCTGCGCGCAAAAGGGAGCTCCGTCGCACGGCTCGTAAAGGCGAAGAAGCCGAGCGCCAATTCGTGCAGTCGAACCTGCGTCTCGTCGTGTCGATTGCCAAGAAATACCAGGCGTCCGGGCTCCCCTTGCTCGACCTCATCCAGGAGGGGAACCTTGGCCTCATGCACGCGGTCGAGAAATTCGACTGGCGTAAAGGCTTCAAGTTCTCCACCTACGCCACGTGGTGGATTCGCCAAGCCATCACGCGCGGCATCGCGAATACCGGCCGCACAATCCGCCTGCCGGTCCACGCTGGCGACACCCTGGCACGCCTGCAGAAAGCGCGTAGCCGACTCGAGTTGAAGTACGGCCGACCGGCCACACTTGCTGAACTCGCCGCCGAGGTAGAGATGCCCGAGGACAAGGTGACCGAGGCGCTGCGATTCGCCGCCGAGCCGCTGTCGCTGTCGGAGCCACTGCGCGAGGATGGAGACGCCGAACTCGGCGACGTGGTCGAGGATCGATCAGCCGAATCACCGTTCGAGGTGGCCGCCACGGCGCTCCTGCCCGAAGAGATCGCCCGCCTCCTCGCACCTCTCGATGAGCGCGAGCGTGAGATCCTCAAGTTGCGCTTCGGTCTCGATCGCGGTGAACCCCGCACCCTTGAAGAGGTCGGCGAGCATTTCAATCTGACCCGTGAACGCATCCGTCAGATCGAAGCGCGCGCGATGTCGAAGCTGCGCCACCCATCGAGCGACACCGGCGCACGCGACCTTCTCGCCGTGTGATCCTCGGCGGCGACGCGCCGCGACATCATTCGTTGGTGACGAACTCGACGAGATTGCGATCGGGGTCTTCGACGATGGCGATCCGCAGACCTGATCGCGGCGACATCGGTGGCACCACCACGCTCACGCCAGCATCGCGGCACACCTGCACCATCTCGTCGAGATTCTCCATGTGGATCGTGAAATATCGCAGGCCTGTGCCGGCCTCGATGCCACCGGGCGCCGGGCACGAATCGGGCATCTGTTCGGTACGAATCAACTTGATCAGCGAATCGCCGCAGCGCAAACGATGCATCAGACCAAGACCGGCGAAGGGAACATCACCCTCGTGGTCCATGCCGAGCAGGTCCCGGTAGAAACCGAGAGCTGCGTCAGAGTCGGTGATCACGATGCCGAGATCGATCGCGCGTTGCTGATGGCGGATGGGCATGAGCCGAACCATAGGGGATACGGTCACAGCATGCAGTTCTCCGCCGAGCATCATGAGTTTCGCTCCGTCGTTCGCGACTTCATCGAGAACGAGATCAACCCGCGCATCCCCGAATGGGAAGATGCCGAAATGATGCCCCTCCACGACATCTTTTCGAAGATGGGCAGTCTCGGCTTCCTCGGACTTGAGTACGAGACGGAGTTCGGCGGCCAAGGTGCCGATCACGCCTTCACTGTGATCCTTGGTGAAGAGTTCGGACGCTGCGACCACGGCTCGTTGCCGATGGCGCTCGGCGTGCAGGTCGATATGGCCACACCATCGCTCGCTCGTTTCGGCAGCCCGGAGCAGAAACGTCGATATTTGGCGCCGGCCCTCGCGGGCACCCAAGTGTGCTCCATCGCTGTGAGCGAACCCGACGCCGGCAGCGACGTGGCTGGCATCCGAACCCGTGCTGTCCGTGACGGTGACGAGTGGGTCATCAACGGCTCAAAGATGTGGATCACCAACAGCCTCCAAGCGGACTGGCTGTGCCTGCTGGCACGCACCTCCGATGACGGTGGATACCACGGCATGAGCCAGATCATCGTGCCTACCGACGCCCCGGGATTCTCGGTGTCACGCAAGCTCGACAAGTTGGGTATGCGCGCATCGGATACCGGCCTGTTGAGCTTTGACGACTGTCGCGTGCCGGTGACCAACACCATCGGGGAGATCGGAAGAGGATTCCAACAGCAGATGGCCCAGTTCGTGGTGGAGCGGATGTGGGCGTCGTACACCACGGTTGGCGCATGTGAGGTAGCGCTTGCTCGCACTGCCGACTACCTGCGTCAACGCCAGGCCTTCGGCCAACCCCTGCTGGCCAACCAACACCTGCAATACACCCTCGCGGAACTCTCTGCAGATCTTGATCTGTTGCGTACCTACAACTACGCGATTGCCGAGGCCTATGACCGCGGTGAGGACACCACACGCCAGGCGACGATCGCCAAGTTGACCGCTGGTCGACTGGTGCGCCGCGTGGCCGATATGTGCCTGCAGTACCACGGCGGTATGGGGTACGTGGAGGAGAACTGGACCGCGCGGTTCTTCCGCGACAACCGATTGACCTCGGTGGGTGGCGGCGCCGATGAAGTGATGCTGCAGGTGCTCGCACGCACCGACGGATTCACCGCCTGATCACGACCACGCGTGACGCGGTCGAACTACGACGCGTACAGACCCGCCGTGACCGCATCGATAACCGTGGCCAAGGCCTCGTCATCAGGCCGGTTCGGGTCGAGATCGGCGAGTACGAAACCCATCGCGTAGGCCTGCACGAACAAAGCCAGAGCACGAGCATCGAGATCGCGCCGAACAAAACCAACCCGTTGCGCAAGGGCAATTGCGTGTTGGATGCTGTCGGTCACTTCACGGTTGGCGTCCATCACCTTCCCGCGAAGTTCCGGCCGACCGTGAGTTGCAGCAATTTCGGTGACCCGTTCCATCCGCAAGACGCTGCGCTGCAGACCCACGACATCGCGGGTGAGTTCATGCAACAGCCCGCGAAACGATTCGACATCATCGATCGCCATCACGGCAGCTTCGATACGCGCTGCATCAAGAAATGGTTGGCGTCGGAAGCGGAACAGTTGCGCTTCACTGACCAGACCTTCACGGGACCCGAAGTGGTGGCTGATCAGTGCCACAGCGACGCCTGCTCGTTCGGCGATATCGGCCATGCGAAGAGCAGCTTCACCGTCGGCGTCGATCATCTCAACTGCGATCGCCAGGATTGTGTCGCGTGCTGAAACTTCTGCTGCCGCCATTTACCAACTCTAGCGGGTAAATCTGTGATGCTGAACGATACTCAGTTAACGCTGATTGGTGACGATAATCGGAAGAGTTGCGACTCCTCGACCAATCAACGCATCGGCGTAACGCACCGCCTGCGGGTCATGGCGCATCGCTGGGAACCGCCGAGCCAGCGCCTCGATCGCGATTTCGGCCTCCATACGGGCCAACGCCGCGCCGAGACAGAAATGGATTCCGTAGCCGTACCCCACATGGCTTCGAGCATTTGGCCGATCGATGTCCACAACGTCCGGATCGGCGAAGACCTCTGGATCGCGGTTCGCCGACATCACTCCCAGCAACACCGTCTCGCCGGCACGCAGCATGCACCCTCCGCGTTCATGATCTTCGGCCACCACCCGCACCATCAATTTCGTCGATCCGTCGAAGCGATGAAGTTCCTCGAACACCAACGGGTGGGAACTGGCATCGCTCGCCACCGCAGCCATCGCATCGGGGTGTGTCATCAGCGTCCGCATCGAATTCGCGATCAGGTTCGTGGTGGTTTCATGACCGCCGAACAGCAACAGGGTGCAGGCCCCCACCAACTCGGCCGGGCTGAGACCTGCTCCGTCGGGATCATCCTCGGTCACCTCGATCAACGCCGACACCAAATTGTCCTCCGGCGCTTGGCGATACCTGTCGATCAAGTCGGCGAAATACCGCGAGAACCGCTCACTACCGGCTGCGGCGGTCGCGGCCTTTGACCCGCGGTCTGACGAACCGAACACCAGCGCAGCGAGTTGATCACTCCAGTGTTTGAAATCGTCACGGTCCTCGGCCGGCACCCCGAGAAGTTCGGCAATCACGATTGCCGGCAGCGGAAAAGCGAAATCCGCGATGAGATCCGGCGACTCCGCAGCGGCGAGATGGTCGAGGAGTTCATCGACGATCGACACCACGTGTGGTCGCAGTGCTGCGAGGCGACCAGGAGTGAAGGCGCGACGCAACGGTTCGCGCAACCGGGTGTGATCGGGCGGATCGTGGAACACCATCCATCCGCGCAACAGATCGATCGTGGACGCCAGAGTCGCACGATTGTCGTCGCTCAGACGTGCCTCCATCGGAGAGAGGCGGTCGCTCGATAAACGCTGGTCGCGAAATGCCTCGTGTACCGCGTTGTAACGCCCGATGAACCATGCGCGGTGATGTGGCAACCACACCACCTCACCGAGGTCGCGAAGGTCGCGGTAGGCAGCATGTGGATCGATCAACGACGCAGTTGACAACAGGTCGACGTCGCTGGTCGGCACACCCATCGTCATCCGGGCCCTCCGAGCAGCGCGACCACACATGCATTGCCGTCGACGCCCGCGGCCCCACCGCCCATCGTCTCGACCAGACCGACTGTGGCACCGTCCACCTGTCGCTCACCGGCGCGTCCACGCAACTGCCAGACGATCTCAGCTGTCTGGGCAAGACCCGTGGCTCCAAGAGGATGGCCACGTGATAGCAGACCCCCGCTCGGATTGATCGGCTGCTCTCCCCCCAGCGCACTCGCGCCGTCAGCTGCACGCTGGGCGGCCGTTCCCGCCGCACACAACCCGAGTGCCTCGGTAGTGAGCACTTCCCCGATCGTGAACGCGTCGTGCAGTTCAGCCACATCCACATCGGCTGGTGTCAGCCCAGCGGTATCGAACGCGGCACGTGCCGCAGCACGCACCGTGTCGACGCTCCATGGCAGCGACGTATCCGAATTCCACCAGGTTCCAGACACGAACGCACACGACAGCACCGTAACCGGGTCATCGCAACGTGCTGTCGCTGCGGATTCGACCACTGCTGCTGCCGCACCGTCACTCATCGGACAGCACTGCAGCAGCGTCAGCGGACCAGCGATCGCACGGCTGCCCAGCACCTGGTCGATGTCGGGCGGTGCTCCGCCGAGATGCGCCCTCGGGTTCAACGAGCCGGCGTACTTGTTCTTGACCGCGATATGGCCGAGCACCGACGGGTCCAGTCCATAGTCGTGCAGGTAGCGATTGGCCGACAGCGCGTACAACGCGGGGAGGGCAAGCCCCGTGCGTCCTTCGGGGTCAGATGCTTCCGGGACGATCGGTCCCGAGAACACCGTCGACAACTGCTCAACTCCAACGGCGAGCACCCGCCGATGGCGGCCGGTGGCCACGGCCGCCTGTGCCTCATGCAGCGCCACAGTGCCACTGGCGCACGCCGCCTCGATGGAATAGACCGGCACACCAGCCAGCCCCGAGGCCGCCATCACCCGATTCGCCACACCAGCCGGACCGAACACGGTGCCCAGCCATACGGCATCGATATCACCCGGAGCGACCCGGGCATCGTCGAGCGCTTCCACGATCGCGGCATGAGCAAGCGCCTCGATTCGCGACTGCGGCGCGCGTCCGAAGTTGGACGTGCCCACACCACTGATAACAACCGAAGCGGCCATCATGCACCCGTCCCCGCCGGCACGAACCACAGGTCGCCACCGTCATCGCCGTCGATCTCGACGCGCGTCCCGGGAGGCACTTCACCACCGGGGCGCAGATGTGCCAACACCCGCGGACCAATGCTGTCGGCCCCATCGAGATCGACATAGGCCAAGGTGTACGTCGGCGTGTACTCACCGACCGCGACATGCACGTTGGCGCTCGACCACACCGTGCCGATGGGCCCGAATGATTCCGGCACGACCTGACCAAGGCACCGCGGACAGCGACCCACCACCCACGCCGACGGCGTCGCACATTCGCTGCAGCGCACACCGACGACCAGGCCCCCATCGCAGCGGGGGCGCGGATCGGCAACCTCGGGCATCGGGACGGAGCTGGCCACAGCTCGACACTACGATCGTGGCGTGGACACGTCGAAGTCGGGCCCCGTTCTGCTGTGCACCGACACCGCCCGCGACCGCGCTGGAGAACGAATCCGCGGGATCTGTCCTGATGTGGAGTTCGTGGTGCTCGGCGCCGACGGCGTGATCGCCGATGACGACTTGGCACGCATCACCCATGCATGGTTCTCCACCGACGCCTGGCCCGAGCGCACACCGCACTACTTCGGGGCGTGCCTACGCAGCCCGAATCTGGTGTGGTTCCAATCGTTCTCCGCCGGTGGCGACAACGAGGTCTTCCGACGCTTGGCCGACAATGGTGCCGAGGTGCTGTTCGCTCCTGGGAGTTCGGCCACGTCGATTGCACAGACGGTGATGATGGATGCGCTCGCCCTGGTGCGTGGCCTGGTGCATTTCCGGCGTGCCCAAGCCGAGCATCGATGGGCGCCTCTGCTCACTCGGGATCTCGCCGACCTTCGCCTCGGGGTCATCGGCCTTGGGGCGATCGGGGCAGAGGTTGCGCGCCTCGCGGTGGCGTTCGGCATGGATGTCGTGGGTACACGTCGCACTCCCACCGGCACCGAACCATGCGAGTGCTGGTCCGATGTTCGCCGTGACGAGGTACTCGCCAGAAGCGACGTGGTGGTGGTCGCGGCTCCGCTCAACGACGACACGCGGCACTCCATCGGTGCTGCGGAGTTCGCGTTGATGCCCGCCGGTTCGTACTTCATCAACGTCGGCCGAGGAGAGATCGTGGTGGAGGACGACCTCATCGACGCTCTGCGCAGCGGTCATCTCGCCGGCGCAGGCCTGGACGTGTTCGCTGTTGAACCACTTCCGGCAACCAGTCCATTGTGGGATATGGAGCAGGTGATCATCACCCCACATTCATCGGGCACCACCGACCGATCGATCCGTGCCGCCGATGACGTGTTTCTTGCCAACTGGGCACAGACGGTCAGCGCAACGTATCGACACTGACACCCACTCCCCGTAGGGTCGCCGTCCCGACCTCCCCGCCCGCGCATCACCGTGGAGGGGCAGTGCTCACCATCATCACATCACCCAAAGGCGGCTCGGGGGTCAGCGTCTGCGCGGCCGCAATTGCCGGGGCTGCCAATGCCGTGCTCGTCGACCTCGACGGCGACCAACCTGCTCTGCTCGGCACCAGCCCCGACGCCACCAGCACGACCGTCGCACAGTGGATGGCCCCGACGCCACCACCGAAGGTTGCCGAACCCGGCACCCTCATCACCCGAGGCGATAGCAACCTCGACCCCGGCGACGCAGACGGGTGGACCCGCTGCGCGCGCCGCCTCGACGCCCTTGCCATGCCCGTTGTCGTCGATGCCGGATGCTCGACGGTCCCCACCGCCCTCACGGGCATCCCGCATCAGATCTTTACGGTGCTGCGGCCCTGTTATCTGGCGCTGCACCGCTGGTACCGACAGGGCCACCACTGCACTGGGGTCATCGTGGTCGACGAACCAGGTCGCGCACTCGGCGTCGACGATGTGGTGCGATGTGTGGGTGCACCACTGGTCGCACATGTGCGGTGGGATCCCGCCATCGCCCGAGCCGTCGATGCTGGCCTGCTCGGCGTTCGCCGTCCCGCCACGCTGGCAGTCCTCGACGCTCTCGCGACTCGCGCGCTATGACCACCGGACGCCTCACGGCGCTGCTCACCGACGAGGTGAACGATGTGCTGGTAACCGACGACGGGCTGGTCTGGGTCGACACGGGTGACGCCCTCGTCACCCACGGACACATCGACGCTCACACACTGCAGGTGGAACTCGAACGAATTCTGGCCGCAAGCGGCCGGCGCCTCGATCGCATGAACCCCGTCATCGACGTGGGTCTCGAAGGAGGCGCACGCCTATGTGCCGTCGGCCCTCCCGTCGCAGTTGGCGGAGTGCAGGTTGCTCTGCGTCGACGCGCCGACCAACGCCGTGAGATCACCGTCGCCTCCGCATCGGCACGGATGTCGGCCATGGTCCTCACCGTGCTGCCACTCGTGGTGTTGGGGGTTGCAGCCATCGCCTCAGCCACCGTACGGGCCTACGCGACCTCGACCGCGGGACGGCTCACCATCGGTATCGGGATGTTGCTGGCTGGCACCGGATGGTGGTGGATCCGCCGGTTGACCGACACCCGACGAGTGGAGAACGACGATGAACTGCTCGACGCCCTCGAGAACATGATCGTTCGGGTGAGCGCGGGGATGTCGCTGCTCTCCGCAGTGCGTCACACGGCATCGACGACAACGGGCCTCACCGGTGATGCACTTCGCGACATCGTTCGGCGACGCGACGAACGTGAGCTCATCGCCGATGCCATCGATGCGCTCACCGGCACATGTGGTAGCGACATTGCGGTCGCCGTCGGATCACTCGCAACAGCGCAGCGGACCGGCACAGCGCTGTCATCTGCTCTCGTCGACGCATCCGGCGATGTGGCACGTATCTGCGACAGCACGACTCGTGCCCGTATCCGCACCTTGCCGATCCGTCTCACCGCACCGCTCGCGGTATGTGTCCTCCCGGCCTTTATCGCAGTGGCGCTGGTCCCCACCGTCGCCGCCGCCCTCACCGCCGTTCGCGGCACCACACCGTGACACAGGAGACCCATGCTGCAACCACCCACATCCACCCCCAGTGCGCGAGGCCGATCAGATCTCGGCCAAGCCACCACGGAATACGCGCTCGTGCTGCTGGCCGCAGCATTCATCGGCTTGATCGTGGTGGGATGGGCAACTACCGGTGGCGGCACCGAGATGATCGGTCGACTCTTCGACCGCATCATGCGGGCCGTCATCGAACAGACCTGATCCGGTGCGCCGACTCCACGGTGCTCGCGGCCAGGCCGCGGTCGAGTTCGCCATCGTCACGCCGGTCATCGCGGTTGTGGTCATCGCTCCGGTTGCGGTGACCACAACCGGCAGTACGCGGCTCGCCGAGGAATCAATCCTGCGTGATGCCGCGCACGCCGCCGCGGTCGCCAGCGACGCCACAGCCGCCGCACAGCGCGTGCTGGCCAATCACGGCCGCGACGATCTCGTTGTAGATGTGCTCCTTGATGGCCGGCTGCTACACATCACGCTGCGCGACAATAACGGCGACAGTGTGGCCGCGGTGAGCGTCGCTGCGGCGCCGCCATAACAACCGCAGCATCGTGGCCCCGCGGGTACCATCGCAAGCCATGAGCGGGGCGCACATCTCGGTTGATGCCGACGCCAGAACCATCCGTTGCGAGGGAGCGGTCGACATGGCTGCGTTACCCGCTCTGCGCACGGCGGCCAACCGACTTAATGGCATCATCTGCGTCGACCTGCGCAATGCCACCACCATCGATGATTGCGCTGTGGGCATGCTCCTCGGACTAGCTGAGCGCACACGCGCCACCGGAGCCGACCTCACCACCATCGCCGGGGGCACGGTGGCGTCGCGGCTGCGGCGTCTCGGCGTCGACACACTCGTCAATCTGCAGGAGTGAAACAAACACATGAGCAACAGCCCGCGGGTCGTCGCGCCCGACCCCAACGATGCAGCTCACCTGTGGCATATCACGACGCCTGAGGTCACGATTGACGCCGACTATCGGGCGAGTACCCGCGGGCTCGACATCGACGCGGTCGGATTTGTGCATCTCGCCCGCGGCGACCAGTTGTGCCACGTGGTCACCACGTTCTTCGCCGATTGTGACGAGGTACGCCTCTGGGCCGTACCCGCAACCACACCCGGCATCACCCAGGAGGACGTAGTGCTCGACCCTGCCACCGGCCGGGTCGACACGTTTCCCCATCTGTACACCGCGTTAGCTCCCGACATGATCGTCGGCTCGTGCTCATGGCACCGCGGCGGTGCCCACTGGAACTGGCCCGGTCAGGGACCGGAGAAGACGCCGTCGAGCTTCTTCGACTCGTTCTCGTAGAAGGCTTCTTTGGGGTTGTAGCCCTTGGCGTGCTCTTCCTGCGAGGCGATCTCGGAGCGGCCCACCACAAACCAATGGACCTCATCCGGGCCGTCGGCCAGTCGCAGGGTCCGCTGCGAGGCATACATCCGCGCCAGCGGAGTCCACTGAGACACGCCAGTGGCACCGTGCATCTGAATGGCCTCATCGACGATTTGGCAGGTGCGGATCGGCACCATGGCCTTCACCGCGCTCACCCACACGCGAGCCTCGGCATTGCCAAGCTCATCCATGGCCTTGGCGGCAGTAAGCACCATGCGGCGCATGGCCTCGATCTCAATGCGTGCCTTGGCGATCACTTCCGGGTTCTTGCCCAGGTTCGACAGGCGCTTACCGAACGCCTCACGGGTGAGGCCACGACGCACCATCAACTCGAGCGCCTTCTCGGCAGCACCGACCGAGCGCATGCAGTGGTGAATACGGCCTGGCCCAAGTCGCAACTGCGAGATCTCAAAACCGCGCCCCTCACCGAGCAGCATGTTCGTCGCCGGCACGCGCACATTGTTGAAACGGATATGCATGTGACCGTGCGGCGCATCATCTTCACCGAACACGTGCATCGCGCCACGGATCTCGACACCAGGGGTGTCGCGAGGCACAAGAATCTGTGACTGACGGCGGTGCGGAGGCCCATCCGGGTTGGTCTCGAGCATCACGATCATGATCTTGCAGCGCGGATCGCCCGCACCCGACGACCAGTACTTCTCGCCGTTGATCACCCACTCGTCACCATCGAGCACCGCGCTGCAGGCGATCTGCTTGGCATCCGATGACGCCACATCGGGCTCGGTCATGACATAGGCAGAGCGGATCTCGCCGTTCAACAGCGGCTCCAGCCACTGCTTCTTCTGCTCCGGGGTGCCGACGCGCTCGAGCACTTCCATGTTGCCGGTATCAGGCGCCGCACAGTTCATGACCTCTGACGCGATCGGGTTCTTCCCGAGCTCGACAGCGATGTAGGCATAGTCGAGATTCGACAGACCCTCACCGCTCTCGGCATCGGGCAGGAAGAAATTCCACAGCCCCGCTTCTTTCGCCTTGGCCTTCAACGAGTCGAGAAGTTCGAGCTGCCCGGCGCCGTAGCCCCAATGCTCGTCGCGACCCTCGCCGAGTCGATGGAACTCCTCGGTGGCCGGTTCGATCTCGGTTTCAATGAACGCCTTCACCGCGTCGAACAGCGGGCGCACCTTCTCCGACATGCGGAGGTCGTACATCTCTGGGGTGGACGGAAGAGCTGTCATTCTCCCGACAGTACCGATGCAGCCCGGCGTGGCTCGCATCGGGCCCGACGCTCAGAGGTCAACCGGGCCGCTGGTGGCGTCATGGTCATCATCGTCGATGTCGCTGTCATCGGTGACACCACCACGGGGGGCGCGGCGCCGATCCGCGATGCGTTCGCGGCGTTCCTGCTCGGCCTCGACCGCCGCTTCCTCCGCGACGAGTGTCTCCAGGCTCGTAAGCCGGCGTGCATCGAGCGTGCCCTCATCGATAGCTGCACGCACCGCGCAACCGGGCTCGCGATCATGTTTGCAGTCGCGGAACCGACAGTGATCCATCAAATCGAACACATCTGCGAAGGCGCGCTCGATACCGCGACCCGACAACCACAAACTGACCGCCCGGAACCCCGGTGTATCGATGAGCCACCCACCGGCAGGAAGTGGCAACAGCCGTGACGCCACCGTGGTGTGACGACCGCGTTGATCACCCTCGCGTACGCCCGCAGTGGCCATTACATCCGACCCGAGCAGCGCGTTCACAAGAGTGGACTTTCCCACCCCGGATGCACCGAGCAGGGCCACAGTTCGCCCACCATCACCGAGAGTGGCGATGTCGGCTACGCCATCACCGGTCACCCCCGAGGCCACCAGCACCGGCACACCGAGTGCGATCTCAGCGAGCGCCACTCGAGTGCGCTCGGCATCATCGGCCACGTCGGCCTTGGTCAGCACCACCACCGGATCAGCACCCGAATCGAAGGCAAGGACCAGTTCACGCTCGAGCCGGCCACGATTCGGGGGTGCGGTCAACGCATGCACCAAGAACACAACATCGACGTTTGCCGCTAGAACATCGGCCTCGGCGCGGTCACCTTCATGAGAGGCCCGGCGGACGAACGCCGACGTGCGGTCCACGATGTGTTCCACGCGCTCGGCGTTGTCGTCGACCACCACCCAATCACCCACCGCAACATCAGCGCCGATATTGCGAACACGCAACGGGGCTGCATCGTGGGCGTTGCGCAACACCGTGGACCACCCACGGTCGATAACTGCAACACGGCCCGGCGTCCCATGCGCGGCCGGCGAACCCGCCTGCACCCACGACTCGGCCAGGCGTGCGTTCCAGCCGAGTCCCGGGTCACCACTCACAATGTGCCGGAGGCTAACCGTGAGCGCACCTGCACTGCGCGGGTCCGGATCTCCTCGATGTCGCCCAACCGGTTGAGATTGGCGTACATACGGCCCATGCGATGGTTGCCCGCGAGCCGCTCGCGATGGCGGTCCAAGAAATCCCAGTACAAGGTGGTGAACGGGCATGCCGTATCGCCAACGCGGGCGCTGCGATCGAATATGCAACCCCGACAGAAGTCGGTCATCTTCGAGATGTAGTTGCCTCCACTCACATACGGCTTCGTGCTCATCGCTCCGCCGTCGGCATAGGTGCCCATCCCGATGACGTTGGGCACCATCACCCAGTCGGCGCCATCGACGAATGACGCGTGCATCCAGCCAAGCAGTTCAGCGGGATCCACACCAGCCAGCGTCGCCAAATTGGCCAGCACCATAAGCCGAGGGATGTGATGGGTCCACCCATAGTCATGCACCCACTGCGCCACATGGTGCACACAGTTCATGTCGGTGGGTTCGCCACGAAATGCGGGTGGCAGTGGCTCGGTCGCATCGAGGAAGTTCTCCGACGCGTAGTCGGCTCCACGCCACCAGTACACGCCGTGGATGTATTCGCGCCAGCCGATGATCTGGCGGATAAAGCCCTCGACAGAATTCAACGGCAGCGCACCGCGTCGGTGGGCAGCCAGCACGGCATCGACGACGTCGCGTGGATGCAACAGACCTAGGTTTAAATACGGGCTGATCAGCGAGTGGTTGAGGTGCCAGTGGTGGCTGACAACCGCATCCTCATAGGGGCCGAACCCTTCGAGACCGTGGGCAATGAAATGTTGAACGCGGGCGAGCGCACCGGCGCGGTCGGTGGCCCAGGTGCCGTCCCACGGCGCGCCTGTCAGCGTCACCCCGTCGACACCGTCGATGAAGGAAGCGATCTCTTCGTCAATCCCGTCGGGGGTGGAACGTGGCGACTCCGGCCACGTGCCGCCGTCACGCGGCGGTGGCAGACGATTCTCATGGTCGAGGTTCCACACTCCACCCTCGGGCTCACCGTCGGCGTCGACGAGGATGCCCAGTCGGCGTCGCTGCCACCGATAGAAGTCCTCCATCAACAGCGAGCCGTCGCGACGTTGATTGGCGGCAGCCCAGGCGCAGAACTCCTCCACCGAGCACAAGAACCGGTCGTCAGGCACCACATCGATGCGGTCGCCGTGGCGCTGCGCCAACCGATCGATGAGGCTCGCCCCTGCGCGGTTCGATGATTGCATGACCCGTAACCGTTCCGGTGCGAACGCAGCGGTATGCGCATCGACGCCAGCGGCCATTGACGATGCCACCCGCCAGTCGACCCGGTATCCGACACCTGTTAATTCGACCGCAAAACGGCGCATCGTGGTGAGGATGAGGTGTAGGCGCTGGCGATGCCACGGCGCAGCGCGCAACTTGTCGAGGGCAACGACGAAGAGCACATCGGTCTCGTCAGGAGAGGTGCCGCGCAGATGCGCCAACTCGGAATGACATTGATCTGCGAGGATCCACACGGAACGTCGACCCGTCGCTGTCACGGGAGCACATTACGGTGAGACGTTGCCAGCACGCACCCCGTGCGACACACTCCCAATCGACATGAGCACCACCTCTTCCGATGCCACCGCCGCCGGTGGACGCCCATTGGTCATCGTCGAGTCGCCTGCCAAGGCCAAGACGATCACCAAGTTCTTGGGCGACGCCTTTGATGTGCGGGCCTCCGTTGGCCATATCGCCGACCTGCCGTCCAAGGGCCTCGCGGTAGATGTCGACAACGGTTTCGTGCCGAACTACGAACTCACCGAGCGCGGCAAACAGGTGGTGCGCGAACTCAAAGCCGCGCTGAAAGATGCCTCTGCGCTGTATCTCGCCACCGACGAAGACCGTGAGGGCGAAGCCATCTCATGGCACCTGATGGAGCGTCTACGCCCGAAGGTGCCGGTGCGTCGCATGGTGTTCCACGAGATCACCGCCGCCGCCATTCAGCACGCCGTCGACAACCCACGCGAGATCGATCAAGGCCTCGTTGACGCTGCCGAGACCCGCCGCATTCTCGACCGCCTGTACGGCTATGAGGTGTCGCCGGTGCTGTGGCGCCGGGTGAACCGTGGGCTGTCGGCAGGGCGGGTGCAGAGCCCCACCATCCGCCTCATCGTCGAACGCGAACAAGAACGCATCGACCATGTCTCCGCGGACTACTGGGACATCGACCTCGACACCGCCACTCGACCCGCATTCACTGCGCGACTGGTCGGTGTCGGTGGCCAGAAGGTGGCCACCGGTCGCGACTTCGACGACCGTGGCGTTCCGAATGCACAGGTGGTCGCCCTCGACGAGGCCCGCGCCCGCGCCCTCGCCGACGGGCTCAGCACCGCCACCATCGCTGTCCGCAGCGTGGAGGAGAAGCCGTACCGCTCGTCGCCACGCGCACCGTTCATGACGTCCACCCTGCAACAAGAGGGTGGGCGTCGGCTGCGGCTGTCGTCATCTCAAGTCATGCGCATCGCCCAGAGCCTGTACGAGCGCGGGTTCATCACCTATATGCGTACCGACAACACCGTGCTGTCCGACGAGGCCATGGCCGCAACACGTGCCGCGATCCGCGACCGCTACGGCGACGACTATCTCTCGTCAGCACCCAAGCAGTACACGTCGTCGTCGAAGAACGCTCAAGAGGCCCACGAGGCGATCCGCCCGACCACGCCATTCCGTCCGCCCGAGGCGGTGGCAACGGAACTGAACCGACAAGACCTCGCGCTGTACACGCTGGTGTGGCAGCGCACCTTGGCCTCACAGATGGCCGATGCACGCGGTGTCACCGTCAGCGTGCGCCTCGGCGGCACGTCCACCCACGAGTCGACCGACTGTGAGTTCGCCGCCAGTGGCACCACCATCACCTTCACCGGCCATCGCGCCGTGCTCGAAGCCGCGACCGAGGGTGATGACGACAACGACCGCCGCGACAACGAGACCCTGCTGCCCGAACTGCACGAAGGTGACACGGTGCCGACGGCCGCGGTGACGCCGAACGGCCACTCGACCAACCCCCCGGCCCGCTTCACCGAGGCCAGCCTGGTGAAGCGACTCGAAGAGCTCGGCATCGGTCGCCCCTCGACGTGGGCGTCGATCATCCAGACCGTGCAGGACCGTGGCTACGTGTGGAAGAAGGGCCAGGCGTTGGTGCCCACCTGGACGGCCTTCGCTGTGGTGCGCCTCCTCGAGGATCACTTCCCCGACCTCGTCGACTACGAACTGACCGCCACCATCGAGGCCGACCTTGACGCGATCGCCGATGGCCAGCGCTCCAAAGACGACTGGCTGAAATCGTTCTACTGGGGCGATGACATGTTGCCGGGCCTGAAACGGCTGGTGGAGGAAAACCTCGACCAGATCGATGCGGCCGCGATCAACACGTTCCGCATCGCCGTCGACGACGACGGCGTGGACATCGTCGCCAAGCCGGGCCGCTACGGGCCGTACATCAAACGCGGCGACGACACGGTGGGCATTCCCGACGATCTGCCTCCCGACGAGCTCACACGCGACGAGGCCCTCCGACTGCTGTCGATGCCCAAAAGCGACGAACCGATCGGCCACTGGGAGGGTCTGCCCGTCTTCGCCAAGAACGGCCGCTACGGGCCATATGTGCAATGGGGCACCCCCGACGAACTGCCACCCGGGCTCGACAAGCCCAAGATGTCCAGCTTGTTCTCGACCATGTCGCTCGAGCGGATCACCATCGATGAGGCCATCCAACTTCTCCAGTTGCCCCGAACCCTCGGTGTCGATCCGGCCGACGGCGCCACGATCGAAGCCAACAACGGTCGTTACGGCCCCTACGTAGTGAAAAGCGGCGACTTCCGGACCATCGACTCCGAAGAGCAACTGCTGACCATCGGCCTCGATGAAGCGGTCCGGATCTTCCAGTTGCCCAAGGTGTTCAAACGTGGCGCGCGTGCAGCCGCCGGGCCGTTGCGCGCCTTTGGCGACGACCCGGTATCGGGGCGACCGGTGGTGGCACGCGACGGGCGCTTCGGCGTGTACGTGACCGACGGTGAGACGAACGCATCGATCGGCAAAGGCGACCGCATCGAAGAGGTGACACCCGAGCGCGCCTTCGAGTTGCTGGCAATCCGCCGCGAACAGGGCCCATCGACGAAGAAGCGCGCCGCCAAGAAGACCGCGGCCAAGAAATCAACGGCCAAGAAGACCGCGCCGAAAAAGTCGGTGGCGAAGAAGCCCGCAGCGAAGAAGGGCTGAGGTGTCCCGCCCGCTCTATGTCTCGTTCGAGGGTCCAGAGGGCTGCGGCAAGAGCACCCAGGCCCGACTCCTCGCCGATGACCTCGGTGCGGTTCTCACCCGCGAGACCGGTGGCACCGCCATCGGTGCGCGACTGCGCGACATTCTTCACGACGTCGACGTGACCGACCTTGATGATCGTGCCGAAACGCTGATCGTTGCCGCCGACCGCGCACAGCACATTGCTACGGTGGTGCGGCCCGCTCTGGCCGCGGGCCGCCATGTGGTGAGCGACCGGTCGGTCTACTCCACGCTCGCCTATCAGGGATGGGGCCGTGGACTGGCGATCGACGATGTCCGTCGCGTGAACGAATGGGCGGTCGGGGGCCTGTGGCCCGATCTGGTCGTCTTACTCGATGCGCCCGCAGAGGTGCTCGCACAACGCATGCGCGACCGCGACCTAGATCGTTTCGAACGTGCCGGTGAAGGCTTTCATGCCCGCGTGCGCGCCGGCTTCGCCGAGATGGCCGCCGACGACCCTGACCGTTGGATCGTGGTGGGTGCCACCGACGACCCCACCGTGGTCGCAGCCAGTATCCGTGCCGCCATCACCACTCGGACCGGTTGGTGATGACCAGCGTGTGGGATGCCGTTATCGGGCAGTCACATGCTGTCGACCGGTTGCGTCGCGCCGCTACCGACCCCACTCATGCGTACCTCTTCGTGGGGCCGCACGGTTCCACCACGGAGCAGGCAGCCCGTGCCTTCGCCGCAGCGATGATCACCGGCGACGACGACGCCGATACCCGTGACGCCCGACTCGTGATGCGCGGTGAGCACCCCGATGTGATCGAAGTGCAGCGAGCCGGGGCGTCCATCGCCAAAGAGCAGGCCGACGCGATCATCGAACGGGCGTGGCGCAGCCCAACCGAAGCTGCGATCAAGGTGCTCGTACTCCACGAGTTCCACCTCGTTGCCGACATGGCCGCCGGCCGGCTCCTCAAAACGATCGAGGAACCACCGCCGAGCACACGTTTCATCATCCTCGCCGAATCAGTGCCTCCGGGGCTCGTCACCATCGCCTCACGATGTGTCCGCGTGGATTTCCGCGTGATCACCGACGCCACCGTCGCCGCGGCACTTGTGGCCGACGGCATCGATCCCCAGGCCGCCGAGCTCGCTGCAACCGCCGCGCTCGGCGATCTCGATCGTGCACGGGTACTGGCCACCGACCCGGCACTCGCCGAGCGACGTGCCATATTCGCCAATGCTCTCCACCACCTCGATGGCAGCGGCAACCGCGCCGCCGAACTCGTTGACCAGATCGAAACGATGATCGACGCCGCTGCCGCACCGATGCGTGAACGCCAACAGGCAGAGGCCGACGAACTCACCGAGCGAATTGCTCGCTATGGCGAGCGGGGCAGCGGAAAGACCCGCCTCGAGGAACGCCACAAGCGCGAACTGCGCCGCTTCCTCACCGACGAATTACGAGCCGGACTCGCCACGCTGTCGGCCGCGTACCGCGACGCCATGGTGACTGGCCGGATCTCCCCTGATGATGCCGCGCAGGCCATTGGCGCCATCGACGACACCGCAGCCGCTCTGGGTCGCAATGTGAACTCGGCCCTCGCCCTTCAGCGGCTGGTGTGGTCGCTGCCCCTGCCCGGATAACCTCGGTCGCCGTTCGCCTGGGTAGCTCAGTCGGTAGAGCAACGCACTCGTAATGCGTAGGTCGTGAGTTCGATTCTCATCCCAGGCTCCACACGAGCGTCCCCATGTGTTGCTCGTCACCGCACGACGGGGTCGCCCGATGGCCACGACTGTCCCCACCGCTGAGGAGGTGCACTATGGCGGCAGAACCCGTCTCCGACGTTCCCGGCTACCAATCGGTGCGCCTGGGCGACGTTCCCGAGCGAGCTCGTGTCTGGTCCCATGTCATCTCGTATCTCGATCCCTGGATCGATACGAATCATGCCGTGCTCGAGATCGGTGCGGGCCCGGGAGATGTGATCGGCCAGATTGACGCCGTTCGCCGGGTGGCCATCGACAGCGACCCAACAGCAGGTGCGCTACACCTCGACGATGTGGAGGGCATCACCGCTGACGCACGAGACATGCCGATGTTGGGTGACCACAGCATCGGCACGGTGATCGCCAGCAACGTTGTAGAACACCTCGACGCCGATGACGCCAAGACCTGCATTGTCGAATGTGCCCGCGTGTTACGCCCAGGCGGGCATCTCGTGATCGTGCAACCGAACTTTCGTCTCTGCGCCAAGCAGTACTTCGATGACTACACCCATCGCTCTGTGTTCACCGACACCTCACTCGCTGATTTGGTGACCGTGTCCGGGTTCAAGGTGGTGCGCAAGGAGCCACGCTTTCTCCCCCTCACGGTCAAGTCACGCCTGCGGCATGGACATCGACTGGTTCCGCTCTACCTCGCCAGCCCTTGGCGCCCGCTCGCCGGTCAGATGTTGGTCATTGGCCAACGGCAGCCCTGACATCGGCTGCGGGCAGGTACACCTTCCAGTTTCCCACCCCGACGATGTCGTAGGCGTGCAGGGGTAAGCGCAACAACGGCTCTGGCGCATCACCCAGGAACACCATGGCGAGATCTTCCGGCGGCGTCGATTCGACCTCGCGCTGGGTCTCCGCCAGAAGAACAACCGGCGGGTGACCAGCCGTTGCCACCCGGATTTCCTGATCGGACACAAACTCAGCCGGCAGCACCGCCCAGTAGTACCCAGCCAGCCGGTCAAACCCGGCGGAACGAACAACCTCCACCAATTCATCGACGGGTGCGTCGGGATCATCGACGCTGTAGTCCACTCCATTGAGCGACCACGGCAGCACCACCGCAACGAACCACACCACAGCGACAACCCCGGGCAACACCGGTAGAGCCGATGTGCGTGACGGTCGCGGCGCGGGTCGAGCAGCAGACCAGGGCCGAATGGTGGACGCTCCCACCGCAATGGCCATCGGCACCACGAATACGATGCCGTATCGGCCGTCGTCAGTGATGCTCGCGTTGTTCAGCAACGACATCAGCGGCAACCCACCGACGAGTGGTGCCGCGATCACCGCTGCGACCCACCGGTCGAGTTGCACCAGCCGCCACACCCCGACGCCGATCAATCCAACAGCGACCACGATGACCACCGCGGCGACAACCCCGGGAACGATCCATTCATTGGCATAGGTCCGCACCCCGAACAGCCGTGGTACCAACTCGGTCAACAGTCGCACAAACCGCGAACCAACACCTTCGGTTGCCTCACCTGGTTGGCTGAGCGATGGCCAGCCGTTCTTTGCGTTCCACGCAATCAACAGCCCCGCTCCGCACACACCGCCGCCGATCAGCGGAAGCCACCAATGTCGCGCTGCGCGCCATCGCAGCGCGGTGAGCACCCCAAGGGTTGGTAACGCGACCACCAAGAAGATGGGGTGCACCCACGCCAACAGACCGACCAGGCCGCCGATGGCCACCGCATCCATCGGCCGCGCCACGGCCGCCCGACGCGACACGAGCGCCATCGCGTAGACGATGAGCACCGCGCAAATCACTAGGCCACTGGCGTACCCCTCGTAGGCGCGGAATGAGATCGCCAACAGCGCGCCCGGCGGGAACCATGCCACCACACCAGCCACATGCGACGGGCCACGCCCAAGAATGCGGCGAGATCCCGCCATGACGATCGCGGCAGAACACGCCCACAGCACCACCGGCACCATCTTCAATAACGGCACCGACATACCGAACACCGCTGCCACAGGTGCGTAGAGGTAGCTCTCGACGGGGGCCGTGTAGCCGATGCCAGCGATCATCACCGGCAAATACCCGTCGAGGATCTCAGCCGACAGAAGCCCGGTGAACGCCTCATCGGCGAGCAGGTCACCGCGATCACTCCCGAGAAGGCGCCAGCGCAGCACCACCCCGACGACCACAACCACGGCCGCGATCACCACGTCAGCCCACCTGATGGACATCAGTCGGTTGAGCACCGGCCGCACCACGGTGACCGACCGATCAGAACTCGATGACGAGCCGTCCACGGGTTCCGCCGGCTTCGAGTCGGGCATGCGCCTCGCCCGCACGTTCTGGGGAATACACGCCAGCCACCCGCAACGTGATCTGGCTACGTTCGACCTGATGCCTCATTGTGTCGAGTGCGTCGTAGTCACCGTCGAGGGTGCGCACCCATGTCTCGGTGAACTGGATTCCCCGCTGTGGTTCGCCCACAAAGCCACGCACCGATGTGAACGCCCCGCCATCACGGACCGCCGGGATCACGAGTTCGTTCTGCACCGCGCCATCGGCGAGGCCATCCACACCGTCGGGCACCAGCGCCCGGATTCGCTGCGCAATGTCGTCTCCGCGTTCCACCACCTCATGAGCGCCGAGCGAGCGCACGAGGTCCATATCTGCAGGTGCGGCATCGGCGATCACCCGCAGTCCGTCAGCAACCGCCAACTGCACCACATAGCCACCGTACGCCCCCGCCGCGCCGGTGACCGCCAACATGTCACCCGCGGTCAGCCCCAAGAGGTTCAGCGACAGTCGAGCTGTCAGGGCATTCATCGGCAAGGTGCAGGCCTCCACATGGCTGGTACCGGCCGGGGCTGGCACCACAGCCATCTGATCGAGAACGATCTGTTCGCGATAGGCGCCATGCGCACCTTTGGGGATCACCATGGCCATTACACGGTCGCCGACCGCCGCGCCTGTGGTGACCCCATCGCCGACTTCGTCGACCACACCGGCGCAGTCCATGCCCGGCACATACGGCGGTGGATCGACCGCTTGCAGTGCCGCACGCGTGCCGTCACGCGCCAAGGTGTCGGTGGGGTTGACCGCTGCTGCGTACACACGGATGCGCACCTGCCCGACCCCAGCATGGACCTCGGGGACGTCCACCACCTCCAGAGCGTCGGGCCCGCCGTGGGCCATGATCCCAACAGCGCGCATCAGGCGCTCAGGGCAGCCTCGATTGCCGAGATCACCATCGGATCGTCCGGGGTGACCTTCGGCGCGAAGCGGGCGACGACCGACCCATCACGACCGATCAGGAACTTCTCGAAGTTCCACAGCACTTCAGGAGCTTCCGTGGGAGTCAGGCCGAAGCCACGCAGTCTCTCTCGGTACGATTCCGGGTCACCCGCGGCCTCTGGCTGTTGCGCAATGAGTTCGCTGTACAGCGGATGACGATCCTCACCCGTCGCGACAACTTTCGCGAACATCGGGAAGGTGACGTCATAGGTCACCGAGCAGAACTCGGCGATCTCGGCCTCGGTGCCCGGTTCTTGTCCCGCGAAGTCGTTGGCCGGGAACCCACACACCGAGAAACCACGATCGGCAAAACGACGATGCAGTTCCTCGAGCGCGCTGTACTGCGGGGTCAACCCACACTTGGAGGCCACGTTGACCACCAGGGTCACGTCGCCGCCAGTGGCGCCAAGGGTGGTTGCCTCGCCGGTAATGGTGGTCACTTCGATGTCACGGAGTGCGGTCATATGGGGAACGTACCGCCGCCAGCACCCATACCGCCAGCCCTCCACGAACGGTCCAGGCAACGGTCCGCACCAGATTCGCGTCCATCAGTCGCGCGTGCACAGCAGCGTCGAAGCCATCGGCAAGGTCACCGTGAGCAGGAGCGGACCAGAACCCGCTGATCGCCAGAACCACGCCCATGGCGAGCGCTCCGAGCACCGCCGGCACCCGCAGAGCGGGGTACCCGCCCCATAACGAGGCGATCACAAGGGCAGCGGCACTCACTCCCTCCAGAGCCCACGGAACCGCGAGCAGTCGACCGATGCGATCCACGTGCGCTGCCTGAAAGGCTGGGTAGGCCGATGCACCGACCTCAGCGAACAGCGGATAATGCACGGTGTGGATCGTCCAGATCAGGCCCACCATGAACCATGTGGACACAAGGTGCACCACAGCGATTCGACGCAGCATGGTCGGTGCGGGCGACATGGCGATGACCCTAGGCCGTCGTGACTGCGCTCTGACGACGTGGCCCGTGACACGTTTTTGAGATCTTGCAGTAGCGTCAGCGCATGACCACCTCGGCAGCATCTCGACCATCAACAGGGCGGTCGGCCCGGAGTCGGTCCGAGTCGCGACCTGCACATGGTGACGCACGCCGCGCCCTGCTCGACGCCGTCGGCGCCGACCTTGCAACGCGTGGACCTCGAAGTGTGGTGTTGGCTGAAATCTGTGATGCGCTCGGCCTCGCGCCGGCCATCGTGAACTACCACTTCGGCAACCGCGACCGTCTGCTCGCCGAAGCAGTCGTGCATGAATACGACAAACTCGTCGACGAGATGAACACCTCGACGCTGTCGATCACCACCAGTGCCGAAGATCAGTTCCGTGAGCGTTTCGCGATTCGTTTCCGCTGGACTGCCGACCATGCCGGCATCGACTCGATGCTCAACTACACCCATGTTCTCGACCCGTCAGGCACCGTGCTCACCGCCGACCTGCAGGAGCGCATGGGCACCCTGACCACGTCGGACATGAGCGGCTTGAGCACCTGCCTGGTCGGCATGTTCCACAACACCGTGGTGAACGAACTGGTCACGACCGACCACCCGTTGTATGACCCCCGGGTGGCAGAGGTCACCGCATTCGTCGCACTGTCGGGCCTGGGTGCCGCCACCTTCTTGACCGGGCACCATCCAGGCTCCGTACCGCTCGCCACACAATTCCCCGTGATCCTCGCCACGATGCGCGAGGAGTTCACAACGCGGCTGATCGCCCACCTGCGGTGTGAGTTCGATCAGATGCGCTGACGGGTACCGTAGAACCATGGCAGCCATCGATCGCGATGCTCCGGTATACGTGGCCGGACACCGTGGCCTCGTTGGCGCAGCAATCGTGCGCCTGCTCGAGGAACAGGGTTTCACGAAAATCTTGACCATCACCCGTGACCAGGTCGACCTTCGTGATCAAGGCGAGGTCAGTCAATGGTTCACGGCCAACCGTCCGCGCTACGTGTTTCTGGTGGCCGGCACCGTGGGCGGCATCCTCGCCAACAGCACCCGACCCGCGGAGTTCATCTACGACAACATGATGATCCACGGCACCGTGGTGCATTCCGCCTACGAGACCGGCGTCGACAAGCTGCTCTACCTCGGATCGTCGTGCATCTACCCGCGCCATGCTGCACAACCGATCACCGAGGACGAACTGCTCGCCGGGCCGCTCGAGCCAACCAACGAGTGGTACGCGATCGCCAAAATCGCCGGCATCAAACTCTGCCAGGCGTACCGACGCCAGTACGGATGCGATTTCATCTCCGCCATGCCCACCAACTTGTACGGACCGGGCGACAACTTCGACCTCGATTCGTCGCACGTGATCCCCGCACTGATGCGGAAATTCCACGATGCGCGTTCCCGCGACGACAACACGGTGGAGGTCTGGGGCACAGGGTCCGCCTTCCGAGAGTTCCTCCACGTCGACGACCTCGCCTCAGCCTGTCTACACCTCATGGAGAACTACTCCGCTGATGAGCACATCAATGTGGGCACCGGCGTCGACCTGTCGATCCGTGAACTCGCCGAGACGATCCGCGAGGTGGTGAACCCCACCGCGAACATCGAGTGGGACACATCAAAACCAGATGGCACTCCCCGCAAACTGCTCGACGTCTCGCGGCTTCGCGACAGCGGCTGGGAGCCACGCATCACCCTCACAGATGGCCTCGCCGACACCTACCAATGGTTTCTCGAGGCTCATGCGGAGGGTGTCACATTGCGCGGTGTCGACGCCCAGTAGCCCGACATGTAAGGTCGTCGACGTGGCCGACAGATCGTCATTCGCCGACCAGGCGATGGAATTCACACCGCAGCTGTTCTCGGCGGCTCTGCGGATGACACGCAACCGTGCAGACGCCGAGGACCTCGTACAGGAAGCAATGCTGCGCGGATTCCGCTCGTTCCACACCTTCACCGAGGGCACCAACCTGCGGGCCTGGCTGTTCCGCATCCTCACGAACGTGTACATCAACAGCTACCGCGCCAAACAACGCCGTCCCGATGAGACCGACCTCGGCGAGGTCGAGGATCTCTACCTGTACCGCCGCATCGGTTCGTTCGAAACCGCGGCCGCCTCGCTGTCGGCCGAAGAGCAGTTCCTCGATCTGTTCACCGATGACGAGGTGAAGGCCGCGCTAGAAGACCTCCCCGACAATTTCCGCCTCCCGGTGCTCCTCGCAGATGTGGAGGGTTTTGCGTACCGCGAGATCGCGGACATACTCGATGTTCCGGTTGGAACCGTGATGTCACGACTCCATCGGGGAAGAAAAGCGATGCAACGTGCGTTGTACTCATTCGCCGTCGACCGAGGTCTTGTGGGAGCGGCAAGCAACAACTAATTCAGAGAAGTTCAGAATCCGCTGAGAAGCCGGGGTGGCAGCGCCGCCGCACCGGACGGCGTCGACCACACCACATGTGATCCTTCATGGCTGACTGCAACGAAACACTCCGAGAACTTGAACCCTTCATCGACGGTGAGATATCCGATGAGGCACGCGAGCACATCCACGGCCATCTCGGTGCGTGCGTGGATTGCCAACAGGCCTTTGAATTCCACCTCGAACTCCGCGAGGCGGTCCGCCGTAAGGCGTCCAACGACGAGTTGCCCGCTTCGCTAGTCGCAAAACTCGAGGTCTGTCTCCGCGATGACTTCGACGGCGACGGCGTCGTCGGCAGCGGAGGATCTGACGACAGCGCCAGCGTCAGATAGTCTGACGGCATGCTCGCAGCGAATATTTGGCACTGGTGGATCGGCGTCGTGCTCGCCTTCGCAGGAGTCGGCGCCACCTTGTCGCTCGTCATCGGGTATCTCAAGTCGGTCACCGCGCTGAAGCACCCCCTCGGCCGTCGCCGCCGCGCCGAGGATCTCTGACCCTGGTTTCCCTGGCCGCGTACCTCGCGCGCTGCCACTTTCCCGCAGCCTCGACCCCCGTCGACTGTGCCTTCTCCGGTGGCGCAGATTCCACCGCCCTGATCCTCCTCGCGCAGGCTGCCGGCCTCGTGATCACAGCGCATCATGTTGACCATGGCCTGCGCCCCGAATCAGCCGACGATGCCCGTCGCGCTGCCGACATTGCTCATCAGTGCGGCGCCGCCGTGGTGGTGCACCGCGTACAGGTTGAGCCCGGGCCGAACATGGAAGCGCGTGCCCGCGCCGCACGTCGTGCCGTGCTGCCTGCGGGCGCCATGACCGGACACACCGCAGACGACCAGGCCGAGACAGTGCTGTTACGGCTGTTGCGAGGCGCTGGAACCGACGGCATCGGGTCGATGCGTCCCGGGCCGACACACCCCATCCTCAATCTGCGTCGTTATGAGACCGAGCAGATCTGCACCGACGCCGGCATCGCCTGGGTTGATGACCCGTCCAATACCGATCCGACGATCACCCGCAACGCCATTCGCCACCGGGTGCTCCCACTACTCGCCGATGTTGCGGGACGTGACCCGGTGCCGCTGCTCACCCGCACCGCTGCCATCGCGCGCGATGACGCCGCACTTCTCGATGCTCTCGTTGACCAGCAGGTACCCGACCCCACCGACACCCGAGTTCTCGCCACCGTGCCTCCTGCGATCGCCGCCCGCGCCCTACGACGCTGGTTGAGCGTCGATGGTTACCCGCCAGATGCAGCAGCTATCGACCGGGTATTCAAGGTGGTGCACCATCGCGTCACCGCATGCGAAATTCCCGGCGGGCGACGGGTGGCGCGCCGAGGAGGATTTCTGCACATCATCACGCCCGGCGATCACGCGAACTAGCATTACCGGTCGCAGAGAACGGCATCTTGACCCCGTCGCGCACGGGATCTTCCTGCCACATCAACCGACGCGGCGGAATCCGAGGAATCAATGGCGCAGAAACTCCGCGGCAAATGGGCCGCTGGAATCCAACCAAAAAACTTCACCTGGGTGATCAAGGACCGATTTGCGGTCTGCGAGCGACCGGGGGGGTTCGGTGATGGCCATCGCCGGGTGCGTCGTCAAGAGGAAATCATCTGGCTGCGAGAGAATGGCTTCGACGTCGTCGTGTCGCTAATCCAGGCCTCCCACAACCTGCATAACTACGAAGAACTGCAGCTCCCCTACCGCCACCGGCCGCTGCAAACCGACGAGCTGGAGACCTACCTCCCCGCGCTGTACCGCGAACTTGACGACCTGATCGCCGCCGGGTCACGAGTGGTGATGCACGGCGAAGAACTCGGCGACCGCGTGGTCGGCGTGGTCGGCGGTTGGATCCGTTGGAAGGGCCTCGTCGAGGACCCCACCGATGCGATCACGATGACCGAGCAACTCACCGGTCGCAAGCTCGACCCGTTCGCCCGTCAGGTGATCATGCGGGCCGATGAGTTCCGCTGACAGCACCCACCACAGCATTGCGGTGATCGGAGCCGGCATGGCCGGGCTGGTAACCGCGCGCGAATTGATAGCTCACGGAGTCGATACTGTCGTGCTCGACAAGGGCCGTTCGGTTGGTGGCCGGCTGGCAACGCGACGCATCGGTGACGCACGCCTTGACCATGGCGCCCAGTTCTTCACCGTGCGCACCAAAAAATTCGCGGCCGTCGTCGATGACTGGCTGACGCGCGGATTGGCACACGAGTGGTGCCGCGGATTCGACAACGACGATGGGCATCCTCGCTACGTCGGCACCGCTGGAATGAACTCATTGGCCAAAGACCTCGCCGATGGCCTCGACGTGCGCTGTGGTCATCTGGTGTTCAGCGCCTCACGCGAGGCCACCGATGGCCCATGGATGCTCACCCTCGATGACGGCCGGTCCATCACCTCCGATGTGTTGGTGTGCACCGCTCCGGTCGCGCAGTCGTTCTCGCTGCTGTTCGAGACGGTCGACGGCCTCCCGCGCGACCTCTTCGATGCCGATTACGACCGCACTCTCGGCATCTTGGCCGCACTCGATAGCGATCCCGGCCTGCCCGAACCAGGTGCGGTGCGCAACCCCTCCACGGATGTCTCGATGGTGGTCGACAACGCGCGCAAGGGAGTGTCGCCGGTACCCGCCATCACCCTGCATGCATCAGCCACCTGGAGCGAGGCACATTGGGACGACGACCCAGACGATCTCGAGAACGCGCTCCACGACCTGCTGGCTCCATGGCGAGGAGACGCCACGGTGACCGAGGCGCAGGTCAAGAGATGGCGTTTTGCCACACCGCGGCGGACATGGCCCGAGCCATGCTGGGTGTCGATAGAGCATCAGGTCGTGCTTGCAGGCGATGCCTACGCCGGTCCGCGCGTCGAAGGCGCATTCACCTCCGGCCGGGCAGCGGCAATTGCCGCACACACCCTGCTGGGTTAAATGCCTCGGCGGATCTCAGGTGCACACCACGTCGGTGAGTTCACGTTCGGCCAGCGAGTACATGGTGACGTAGTCATCACCGAGCTCGCGACGCCACTGAGTGAACGATTCGAACTCGGTCGCGCAACGCCGCACAAACACCGGTGCGTGCGGCAATGCAAAGCCATCGGACAGCACCGCCCATTCATCATCGAAGGCCCTGACGGTGCCCAGTTCGATCATGTCTGCGTCGACGGGTTCCAACGAGAACCACAGCACCGCTTCACCGAGCATGTCGGCCAGCACCGCGCAACGCCCGACCCGACGTGACACCGGGCAGTTATCCACCCCCGGTGTTCCAGTCACGATGTCAACAGCACGCAGATCGTCGAGGATCAGACGCGCTGTGTGTGCTGCCACGCCATCGACGACGGCGAAGCCGGCGGTACCGAAACGACCGTTCTCGGACTCGATATCAGCGACGACGTCGACGAGATCGATCCGACGCACCATGTCCGGGTCCACCTCACCGCTCGATCCCACATCGACAGTTCCACCGTCGGTGTCCTCACCTCCAGCGATGCGCGACACGGCCACCACGCTCAGAATCAGCGCCACAACTGTGGCGACGAAACGCAGCGACAGGATCTCGCGCATATGGCCTCCGGCTCAGCGAGCCGTCCATCCCCCGTCCACGATGACGCTTTGGCCGGTCATGAAACCGCCCGCATCGCTCGCGAGAAGCAACAGGGCGCCGTCGAGTTCTTGGGGCTCCCCCATTCGCGGGATCGGTGAGTTCTGGCGAATGAAATCCTGCGATCGTTCATCTTGCATCGGCGCCGTCATCTCCGAGGGAAACCATCCCGGACACAACGCGTTGACCCGCACACCTTTGCGCGCCCACTGCAACGCGAGTTCTCGGGTCATGTTGACCACCGCCCCCTTGCTGGCGCAGTAGTTCGCCTGTTTCACCGGGGTACCACCGACATGGCCCAACATCGATGCCACGTTCACGACCGATCCGCCCCCGTTGGCCACCATTGACACCGCGCAGAGTTTCGCCATATGCCACACCGCTGTGGTGTTGATCTCCAAAACCCTCCGGAAGGTCTCGAGGCTCTCATCCTCGACGGCCACGACTTCGGCGATGCCCGCATTGTTGACGAGCACATCGACGCGTCCGCATGTTTCAATGACGGTGGCCACGATGCGTTCACGATCCGCTTCGGAGGCCATATCTCCGTCAACCACCACCAAGCCCGGCAACTCGGCCGCGAGCTCATCAAGGCGGTCGCGACGTCGAGCGGTGACGGCAACGGTGGCACCAACGTGGTGCAACACCCGTGCCATTCGGGCACCAAGACCAGCGGATGCACCGGTCACGAGGGCAACCCGGCCATCGAGTCGGAACAGGGAGAATGGGTCGATCGGAGTGCTGTCGGGGGCGTTCACGCCACCAGCATGGCAGTCGGGGCAGCGCGCTCCACAGCAGGCAACCGGCCGACGCGCCAACGGCCGTGCTCACGCAGAGCAACCAGGGCACCAACTCCCACACAATGGGCGAGGTCAGAGCGGTGCGGCGGCACATCGTCATCGCTCGACGGTCGACCGACAACATCGGTGTGGATCCGCACACCTGGCGGCATCGCACCCACTCCCATCTGGTGGCGTCGCCACTGCTCATCGGTGGCAATGAGCACCGTGACCGCCGATGGGTTGATACCGGACACTGCTGTTGCACCATAATCAGCGAACGCCGCTGCGCATCAGCCGGCAGCGACGATGCGATCGGATTCAACCAGGGCACCACCGGGTGCACGGGCGCGGCCCACTGCCGCGCAGCCTCATCGGCCGCGTCATCAACCCAGGCGATCTGGACTGCGGCGTAGCGACCATCAGGGGTGCGCACCATGGCACGCCCCGGACGACTCGAAGGAATCTCTGCCGCATCGGGCCGACCAACCACGTCGACGGCATCGCAGCGATCGTTCACCCGCAGACACACACGCACCGAGGTTGGCCCGCAGATCATCAGGGATACTCCCGGCGGGACGTTGTGTCGCAAGGACCAGGTGGACCCCAAGGCTTCGCTCTCGTTGGGCGATGTCGATGATCACCGCGCGCGATCGCTCGTCACCGCGGATCACCGCAGCAAACTCATCGATCACGACGAGTAACCGCGGCGGTGCCGCCGACCCTGCACTGGCGATATCGCGATGCCCTCCCGCGCGCAGCACGTGTTCACGACGGCGCATCTCCACCGCGAGCCCATCGATCGCGCGGCGGATACCTCCCTCGTCAAGGTCGGTCACCGACCCAATGACGTGAGGCACGTCGGCAACGACGTCGAGGCCGGCTCCCCCTTTGGCATCGATGAGACACACTTGCCAGTGCTTTGGTGAGTGGCGGGCGCAGAGTGCCACCACCAGCGCACGCAGGGCTTCGCTCTTGCCAGAACCGGTGGTGCCCGCGACCAGCAGATGCGGACCGTCGCTCACCGGATCGCACCACACGGAGCCGGCATCATCAACGCCAAGGGGCACCCCAACCACGCCGACCGGTGGTGTGTCACCGAGCAGCGTGCTGAGCGGCACCGCGTCGGCCAGGGCGGCACCGCCGTGCTCCGGGTCGATCAGGCGGCCAGTGACGGCCGCAACAGCGCTGGTGAGTTCTGGAGTCATCGCCACCACCCGTGGTGATGCGATGTGATCGCCGTACACGAGCACACCGCTGTAGTCCGCGGCAACGTCGTACACCGCGGTGCACACAGCCGGCACGTCGACGCCGACTGGAATCCGAACGATGATCGCAGCGCCGTCGCCGAGTGCGCGTCGCGGAGCACTGTTGGCGTGTGATAGCGCGGCGACATCATCGGTGAGCATCACCATCATCGGTCGCGGGTGGTCACGGTACGTCTCGGGGATAAAGCGCACGAGATCATCGCAGTCGGTGACGATCCCCAGGTCGGCGGGGCCGTGCCAGAGCAGGGCTTGAGCAATCACTGCACGCACGACCCCCGCGGTGACTGCGCCAGGGCCGCGCACTGCGAGTACGGCACCGCCACGAAGGTCGACGCTCACGCCAAGGTCGTGCTCATCGACGCCGACGACGCACCGCATCGTCGTGGTCGTGGCGACGCTCCCATAACCACACCGACGCAACCACAGCCATCACATCGATGGGCCACACGGTGCGGCGCTGAGCAACGACGCCGACACGATGGTTGTGCAGCACCTCTGCGACCTCGCCTTCATGGCTACGCACGGCACGTCGATGCCGTCGCCGCCGAAGGAGATCACCGATGATGCCGACCCCGGCCGTAGCCACACCACCAAGAGCAAACAGCGCGATCAGGGGCCGCCCGATGATCACTCCGATGGCGATCGACATGAGTGCGGCCGCCGCGCTCCCGGCCAGCAACTGGCCGAGTCGACGATCGGGGGTGCTGCCGGCGCCACCGGCAGCTGCGGTGCCGGTAACTCATCGACACAGCGGCGCCGGGTGCGATGCAGCGTGGTCGACACTGGTCGTGACCGAGGTGTGTTCGCCACGGCGACGACAGTCGTCGATCCCAGATGGAGAGCATGCACGCCATCGATATGCGTGCGCTCGCCAACGGAGCCGACGACGGTGCGCGCCGACCCATCGGGGAGCACACAGATGTGATGTGGGGCGAGGGAGGGGTCGCGCAGTTCGGCTCGGCCCGAGGTTCCTGCTCGCAAGCGGGTGCCCGCGGCTGGCCCCGAGGCAACGATCCACGATGGCGGGTGATTGGACGATGTCACAGCGCAGGTGGCGGCTCGCAGTGCCCTGTCGGGGAATACACCGTCCTACCGGTGAGATCCTCGGGGAGATCGATATTACTGCTGTGACCTGCGGTGATGCCTCCGAGGAGACCGCTGGAGAGGGCGTGCTCGCACCGTCGGGGCATGGAACACACCATCGACATCACCGTCCCCAACAACCACGTCATCAACTCGACGATCGATGGCATCACCACCGCCAGTGGCATGCCAGCGACCGCGTCACTCGACCTCGATCCAACCGCTGCTGACTCCCACGACATCGCGCGCCGTGCAGCACGGCGACGCCAACGGGCCGCACGCCGCCAGCGCCTCGCTGCCGATGCACCTGGTGGTGTCGTGCGCAGCGCGCTCGATGCCGACTGGCACCGCGTCTGCGCCGATCCAGCAGCGATCAGCCGCGCCCGGTCGTGGAGCGTGACCCGCTATCACATCAACGACCTCGATGATCTCGTCGTCGCAGCCGGCTACGACGAGAGCGGTCGCTCGTCGTCGTTCACCGGTACCGAATCCGAGCAGGTGCTGTGGCGACTTGTCGCCGTGGCTCACGACGACGAGCTGGCGGCGCGAGTCGTGATGCGGCGCATCCTGCCCGGTCTGCTGGCCGCCATCAGACGGCGCCCGCGTGGCATTAGCTCCACGCGGGCCATCGATGACCTGATGGCCGGAGCATGGATCGCAATTCGCACCTTCGATCCGCGACGACACCCCTCCTGTCTTGCTGCAGCGCTCATCTCTGATGCCGTGTACCGAGCGTTCCATGCGGAGAACCGACGCCAGGTACCGCGCGAGACCGTGTCGGAATTCATTGGTGACCAACCGTCGGCCGTCGACGAGCACGACCTCCATGCGTTACGACAGGTGCTGATCGAAGCCCAAACGGCGGGTCTGGATCCTCTCGATGTCGAAGTTGTACGACGGGTCATCGTCGGCGGGTCGACCGAGGCCGTGGCCGCCGACCTCGGGGTGACCGCACGCGCAGTGCGCTACCGATGCACCCGGGTCGTGGCCGAGTTGGCCAGGTTCACCGAGATCGGTGACCTCAGGCCCGCTGGGTGAAGTTGGGGCGCCGCTTATCGAAGAAAGCCGAGATCCCCTCTTGGCAGTCGGGGGTCACGATGCCCGCGGCCATGACCTCCATTGCGTAGGCGTAGGCCTTGGGTTGATCCATATCGACCTGGGCGTAGTACGCGCGCTTGCCGATGCCTTTGGCCATCGCCGACCCACGGATCGAGCGCGCCATGAGGTCATCGACGGCATCCACGAGTTGGTCATCGGGCACCACACGATTGATCAAACCCCACCCCGCAGCGGTGTGGGCGTCGACCGCATCACCGGTGATCGACAGTTCAAGGGCATGTTTGCGATGCAGTTGACGCGCCACCGCCACGAGCGGCGTGTTACAGAACAATCCGCCCTTGCCACCCGGCAGAGCAAACGACGCGGATTCACCGGCGATGGCCATATCGCAGGTGGCCACCAGTTGACATCCTGCCGCTGTCGCCAGCGCATGCACACGAGCGATGACCACCTGGGGTATCTCCTGGATTGTGTTCATCATTCGGGTGCAGACCTCGAGGAGTGAACGCGCCTCGGGCAGGCTGGCATCGACCATGTCGCCGAAATTGTGGCCGGCGGAGAACACCGGGCCGTTCGCGGCGATCACGACGCCGAGCGCATCGGACGCGCCGACCTCGTCCAGGGTTGCTTGCATCTCCAGCATCACGTCGCGCGACAGGGAGTTACGCGTCTCCGGACGGTTCAAGGTGACGGTGACCACATCGCCCGAGCGTTCGACAGTGAGGTTTGTACCCATGGGCACACCCTTGCACACCCTGTGCGCGTCGCCGCGTTTGGACGGCAACGTCCTCGTGCGCCCCCAGGGGGTCGAACCCTGAACCAACGGGTTAAAAGCCCGCTGCTCTGCCATTGAGCTAGAGGCGCCGGAGGCGGAGCAGAACCCGGAGAGAAACTCGCCCAGACGCCGAACCGACTGGTTTCTCAGGCTAGTTCGCTCAGGATGAAACCGAACAGTGTCTCGAACACAGTCCCGGCTACGAGGCGGTCCATCCGGTGACAGCCAGAACTCTGAAGATCATGACCCGCGCGAACGGTTTGTCACGGTACTGCGGGTACTTCGCCGCTAGCAGGTCGGCAAGCCGCTCGGCTCCATTCTCGTCGTCGTCAACTCGCTCGAGTCTCACTCGCACCCACCACAAACGCGACCAGTCAGAGCGATCCCACAGGTCCACGAGAAGGGTGGCGCGCCGGTCGGTCACGAGGTTCTTCTCGCGTTGCAACGACGTCGTCGCCTTGGGTTTGACGGTGTCGATGGGAATGCCAATGAATCCGCCGGCGTCGATCGCATAGACGACGGGCACCGAGTCGATACCGCGTTCGGGATGAAGGGTGGACAAAACCCCGTGATCATGGAGAGCCACGCGGCGCAAGGCTTCATCGGACGTGATTTTCATGATCCCCGAATCTTTACGCACGAATCTTGACCAGACGGTTGTTCGGTAATATATCACGCATGATACAAATTGAAACGGAGCGGCTATGAACCTTGCAACGTGGATTCACCGGAACTCGGCGCTTCGGCCGGACGCGCCTGCCATCGCTCTCGGCAAGTCGGTTCATGCGACGTGGTCGCAGTTTGCAACAACCATTTCGTCGGTTGCGACGGCTCTTCACGAGACCTACCAGCTCGAAACAGGAGCTCGCGTTGCCATCGTGATGCGCAACCGAGCCGAATATCTCGAAACAATGTTCGCTGCATGGCATGCGGGCCTCGTCGCCGTTCCAATCAATGCACGACTCCACCGTGACGAAATTGCCTACATCGTGGGCCACAGCGGATCCTCGATCGTGGTGGCAGACGATGAACATGCTGACGATGTTCGGTCACTCATGGGCGACGTGTCGTGTCTGCGCTCCGTGATCGTGGCACCCAGTCAGGACTGGGACCGAATGGTTTCATCGGCCCCGTCGCCGATGGTCGAACGATTGGCAACGGAGTCGGCATGGCTCTTCTACACGAGCGGAACCACCGGACGACCAAAAGGAGCCACGCTCTCCAACCGCAACCTGTTGATGATGTCGCTCAGTTACTTCGCCGACATCGATCCGATCTCGCCCAACGATGCCGTGTTGCACGCCGCGCCTCTTTCGCATGGGTCCGGTCTCTATGGTCTTCCCCACATCGCCCGTGGCGCGGTGAGCGTGATTCCAGGATCCGGTGGCGTGGAAGGCGAGGAGATCGCTGCACTCATTTCGCGTTGGCCCGGAACTTCGTTCTTTGCTGCACCAACCATGGTGAAACGTCTGACCAGCGATACCGCCATTACCTCCGCGGATCTCTCGAACCTGAAGACCATCATCTACGGCGGCGCGCCGATGTACATGGCCGACCTCGAAGATGCGCTCGCCGTGTTCGGGCCAAAATTGGCTCAAATCTACGGACAAGGCGAAACCCCGATGACGATCACCGCCTTGTCGAAGGCACAGCATGCGAACACAATTCATCCTCGTTGGCGCGACCACCTGCAGAGTGTCGGATTCCCGCGCACCGACGTGGAAGTGCGTGTTGTCGACGAGGACGGTCGCTCACTCCCCATCGACGAGATCGGAGAGGTCGTCGTGCGCGGCGACGTGGTGATGTCTGGCTACTGGAACAACGATGCTGCCACCGCCGAAACTATTCGGGGCGGCTGGCTGTACACCGGCGACATGGGCAGCTTCGACGAGGATGGTTGCCTCACGCTGCGCGATCGATCGAAGGATCTCGTGATCAGTGGTGGAATGAACATCTATCCGCGCGAAGTCGAAGAAGTGTTGCTGCAACATCCGACGGTCAAGGCAGTTGCGGTGGTTGGCAGACCCGACCCTGAATGGGGTGAGTCGGTGGTCGCATTCGTCGTCGCCGAGGAGGGCGCCCCGGTTCCCACCGTCGACGAACTCGATCGTCTGTGCATCGAACACATCGCACGTTACAAGCGGCCAAAGGAGTATCGAATCGTGGAGTCACTGCCCACGAACAACTACGGCAAGGTGGTCAAGCGAGAGTTGCGAGAACTACTCGAATCCGAGGCCTGAACGGCAGTCTGTTTCGTCGCTCTATTGCTCGGCGAGCAGATCGTCGACGAGAGCGTGGATGGTCATTCGAAGGTCGTCCACCGCATTGGGGTCCAACGCGGAACGACAGCGCATCTCTTCCTGAATCGCGGCGGCCTTGGCTTCCAGCGCTCGGCCGGACTTCGTGAGTTCGACTTTCACGGCGCGACCATCGGTTTCGTCTTCTATTCGTCTCACCACACCTAACGTCTCCAGCCGGTCGATGATCGGAGAAACGGCATGTGTGGCCAGATGAAGCTCTTCGGCGATCTCTCCCAGCCGACAGGGCTGACGCTCCCACATCACCAAAAGGACGAGGTACTGCGGATAGGTGAGACCGATCTCGGCAAGAAGTGGTCGATAGGCCCGGGTCATCGCGTTCGTGGCCGCATACAGGGCGAAACAGAGCTGATCCCCCAGGCGACCAGCCTGGACATGTGAACCAACGGACGCAGTGCGAGGTTTTTTTGATTGCGGAGCCACTTGAAAAACCATATCATGCGTGATAGAAATGTCATATCACGCGTGATATATATCTCGACAAGAGCACGCTGAACACCAAAAAATCAGCAAATAGGGGGAAATCAAGATGAAACTCGCTCTGTACCTGCCGAACTTCCGCGACAAGGTGACGGTCAAAGAACTCGAGGATCTCACCGCACTCGCCGAAGAACTCGACTTCGATTCTGTGTGGACACTCGACCGCATCATCGTCCCTGAGGCATCCGACCACGGCGGCTTGACCTACCCGTTCGGAATGATGGAACAGTTCCCGTTGCAGATGCCGGTGTCGGCTCGTGGGCAATGGCTGCACGGCATGCCGCTGATTCCGTGGCTCGCCGCGAAGACGAAGAAGGTTCGCATCGGAATGAGCATCATCGACACCCCGTACCGTGCGCCCGGTGTGCTGGCCGGCGAGATCGCCACCGTCGACCACCTCTCGAACGGTCGCGTGAATGTGGGAGTCGGTTCAGGCTGGATGCCCGAGGAATTTGCCGCGGCAAGTGCCTCGCACATCTTCCCCAAGCGCCACAAGCACGTGCGCGAAACGCTCGAAATCATGCAGGGAATCTGGACCAACGACATCTTCGAATACCACGGAGAGTTCGCCGACTTTGCACCCTCGGGTTTCGGAGCAAAACCCGTGCAGAAGCCACATCCGCCGATCTACTTCAGCGGTCTGAAGGATCCGAAGCGTTCCGCAAACCGAATCGCGAAGTACGGCCTCGCGGGATGGATTGGTATTCAGGACACTCCGACAGAGATCACTCGATGGAAGCAGGAGATCGGACGCGAGCTACAAGAACTGGGGAGCGATCGCAATCTCGACGATGGTTTCGACATGTGCAGCATGATCTGGTTCACCATCACCGACCAAGAAACCGACCAGACCGACAACCACAAGTTGACGAATCTGCTGGTTGGTACCGAGAAGCAGATCACCGATCGATTGAAGGCCTACAAGGAAGCTGGCATGAACATGCCGCTCATCTGGCCACCATTCGCCGATGTGCCGGTGTCGAAGACTCTCGATGATCTGAAGCGCCTGGTGAATGACATCATGCCGAAGGTGAACGCGTAAAGGATGTTCTTGGTTGCTGCGGGCTTCGCAGCAACCGAACCTACGCCACCGCTGGCGGACCTGAGGGTTGGACCTGGGAGTATGGGTTTGTTCGCAGAACAATTGATCCGTAACCGAGTTCACCCAAACGCGTAACTGGCGGAAACCCTTGACGCTGCCCTACAAGGGCTAGGGACTTTCGCTCCGCCTCCAGAGGCGCCAGCCCGGGTGAGACTATCGGCGTCGTGCCAACGCCCTGCGTGGTGCCACCGCTGGCGCGATCAGCGACGACGCCGGAGCACACGCGACAGGATCGACGCGCGGTGACAAACGGGCTCGACGTTGCCATCGACCGCTCGCGACACAACATCAAAACGCGCCGGGAGGTCAACTGGAGTAGTGGATCCCACGAGATCCACAAGTCCTCCGGTGACACCAATGGTGCCGAGCAGTGCACTGATCGCAGACTCGTTGTCGAGCAAGGTCACCGAACCGTCGGGGGCCACTGCGTGCAGGTGCGGGAATCGTGCCCGCATCACGTCGGTGAGGTCCTGTGGCAATGTGCGCCCGTATCGCCACAGACAGAACGGATTGAGTTCCGCAACGACCACCGGCGACCATCGGCCCAGAGTTGCCTGTGCCCCCTCGAGGGCGCGCACCTCGAACCCTTCGACGTCGAGTTTGATGAGGTCGACACGGTCAAGTCCGCAGTCGATCACGATGTCATCGATGGTTCGCTGCGCCACGGTGACGACATTGGCAGTGGCGGGAGCACGCAGACCGGTGCCCGCGGGGGCGACATACCCCCACGCGCCACCGTTGGCGTCGGCGTGGTATTCGATCTCCCCCGATGTTGCGCCGACGGCAGCATGAACGACGTCGACCGACGCGCCGCGGGCCTGCGCTGCAGTGGCGCGCAGGCCCTCGATGAGGTGCGGGCCGGCCTCCACCGCAACCACTCGGCCCGCGGGCACGACCTGCGACATCGCAGCCGACACAAATCCCAGACATGCGCCGACGTCGAGCACCACGGCATCGGCTGCCAAGATGCGCTGCGCCACCGACACGACCGGTTCGAAATTGTCGGGTGCAGCAAGTTGCGACTGCAGGTACATGTCGGCGGGATCGGCAACGATGTCAACCTCAATTCCCGACACCGCATTCGTGACGCTGCGCAACGGGGACGTGGCCGGATCCGACATCGAGGTCACGCTAATCGCCCGACACGTAACCACTGTCGACACTGAGTCCTAACCTGTTCTCTATGGGTCTGCACGATTGGGGTGCCAGCGCAGCCGAGATTGCAGCTCCAATGGTCGGCGACGAGCTCATTGCCGACCCACACACCGTCGCCACGCGTTCAATCGAACTCGAGTCACCACCGCATGAGGTGTTTCCGTGGCTCCGGCAGATGGGTTTCGGTCGCGCCGGTTGGTACAGCTACGACTGGATCGACAACTTTGGACGAGCCAGTGCCCGCGACATTCGACCAGAACTCCAACAGGTCGTCGCGGGCGATCGGATTCCGGGTGCACCGCGGTCGATGGCCGACTTCACCGCAGCGGTCGTGGACGAACCACATGCATTCGTATTGGCCGTGTCCAGCACGGGCCGTGTGGGGCGGCGCATCGGGTTCACCCTCGCCTACGAGTTGCACCCCGTCAGCACCGGCACGCGACTCGTGACCAGAATGCGCGCCCGACTCGATCTGCCCGGTGGGCGAATCCTGGCGCGTCGACTCCTGGGGCCAGGTGACGGGATCATGGTGCGACGACAACTTCTGAACCTCGCCGATCGCACCCGCACATCCGCCTGAACGATCGACCGGCCTCGCCCAACGCATCCGATCTCGGCCAGACTGCACCCATGGCACGACCGAATGAAGACATGGGACGCGTAGGGCTCTGGTACGGAGGTATCGACGCCTTGGCATCGCCGCAGGCTCGCGAAGCAGCCCAAGAGGCCGAGGAACTGGGCTACGGGGCGCTGTGGCTGGCCGAGGCCGTGGGCCGTGACCCCTTCGCCCATGCCGGCATCTTGCTCAGCGCCACCGAACGCATCGTGTTGGCCACCGGCATCGCGAACATCTACGCCCGCGATCCGATGACGATGGTGGCCGGCCAGCGCACGCTCGCCGAGGCATTCCCCGGCCGGTTCATGCTGGGGCTCGGGGTCAGCCACGCTCACCTCGTTGCCGGGGTGCGTAAGCACGACTACTCCAAGCCGTACTCGTACATGGTGGAGTACCTCGAGAAGATGGCCAAGGCCCGCTTCATGGCGGCTCAGCCGTCGGTCGAGCCCGGTGTTCTGCTCGCCGCGCTCGGCCCGAAGATGCTGGAGTTGTCAGCCAACGTGGCCAACGGTGCGCATCCGTATTTCACGACGCCCGAGCACACCGCCATCGCCCGCGAAACGATGGGACCCGACGCCCTGCTGGCCCCAGAACAGATGGTGGTGCTCACCACCAATGCCGACGAGGCTCGCGCCATCGGTCGCGCGGGGATGGCGATCTATCTGGGTCTGCCGAACTACTACAACAACCTCGCACGACTCGGCTTTGATGAGACCGACTGGACCGACGGCGGCAGCGACCGCCTCGTGGACGCCATCGTGGCCTGGGGAACCGAAGAACAGATCGCTGCTCGCGTGGCCGAACATCACGCCGCAGGCGCCGACCACGTCTGTGTGCAGGTGTTCACCGCCGACCCCACGACCGCTCCCATCGAGCAGTGGCGTCGCCTGGCACCGGCTCTGCTCGGATAGGCCGTCACAGCGTTCACCCATCGGCGCTCAGGCCGTTCGCTGGGCGCGTGTGTGTGACCACCCTGTGCGTCGCAGCGACGAATATTTTCTGAGATTTTTTACCCCTACGGGGTAACCGGCGTAGTGGCCGTTGCAGGCCTTGACAGACGCCCTCAGTGACGGGCATCGCTGGAATATATGAATCAGCGACAGACCCGTTCCTCCACCTCATCTGCGACCACATCAACCAGCACGTCACGGTCGGCATCGGGCCGCCGAGCGACACGCCCGGCGCCGGGACTGGGACGTCCTCCATTTCGTTGGACCTGTCCGGCGTGCGGATTGTTTGTCGACACCCTGGTGCGAGTGAGCGCTGCACCGACGTGTTCGAACCACTCCGGCGGCGGCCGCGTGATGGTGCCCACCCGGATCCGATTTCGCAATATCGGCCGTGACGCGGCAACACCTGATGCGGCGCACGGCATCGACGATGCGTGACCCCGTCCCTAGAGCAACCGCTACGGTCGCTGCCATGAGCGCAGTTGATCAATGGGCCGCTTCTCTTGCCGAGTGGGGCATCCCCGACGAGATTCTCGCCGCGGCCCCACAGTCGCCGTGGATCCATCCGGTCTCCACATTCACCCCCTCGGGTGATCTCTTCGTGGACACACCATCGCGTCATCTCGCCCTCGACGCCCTGTCGCCCGGTGACTCGGTGCTGGATGTGGGCTGTGGTGGGGGACGCGCCGCCTTTGGCCTCACGCCACCCGCCACCGAGGTAGTCGGCGTGGATCACCAGGCCGGCATGCTCGAGGTGTTCGCAGCCCAAGCCGCCGAGCGCGGTGTGACGTGCACAACGGTGCTGGGCGACTGGCCCGATATGGCGCCGCATGCTCCGGTGTGTGACGTGGTCGTGTGCCACCACGTGTTCTACAACGTGGCCGACCTCGGGCCCTTCGCACAGGCCCTCGCTGCGCGTGCTCGACGACGGGTTGTCGTGGAGTTGCCGCAACGACATCCCCTGTCGCGTCTGTCCCCCGCATGGGAGCACTTCTGGGGTCTGCAACGGCCACAGCATCCCACCGCGCACGATGCCGTGGCGGTTCTCGCCGAGATCGGTATCGATGCGGCGATCACTACTTGGGAAGAGGACGCTCCCTCTGCACGGCCGGTGACCGATGTCGACGTGGAACACACCCGGATCCGACTCTGTCTCACCGCGGATCGTGACGATGAGGTACGTGAGTTCCTCACGGCGGAGACGCCAACGGGTCGATCACTCGCAACGATCCACTGGGATGTGTAGTACCGATCACCTGACTCTCACCCGATTCCGTCGTCGCAGGTGCCAATTGTCCGTACATTTGCTACGGTGTGGGTATGTGCCGCCGAACAACATGCCGTACCTGCAATAAGCCGTCCTGGGCCGGATGTGGCCTCCACGTCGAGCAGGTGCTCGCCGACGTTGCGCCCAGCGACCGCTGCGCCTGCGCCGCCACCGGGTCGGCCAACCGACCCTCGGCGCTGAAGCGCCTCTTCGGGCGACGCTGACACCACACCCCCATCTGCGCACCGGTCACCGATTCCCGCCACAGGCTCGTCACATGACAGCCTGACCCCGTGCCCATCATCGTGACCGACACCGCAGATATCCGCACGCTCACCCTCGATCGCTCCGAGGCCCTGAACGCGCTCACTCCCGCCCTGCTCACCGAACTCGCCGACGCTCTCGATACCGCAGCAGCCGACGATGCCGTTCGCGTTGTCGTCCTCACCGGCACAGGGCGCGCCTTCTCCGCTGGCGTCGACCTGAAAGCCCTCGCGGCAGAACCCCCTGCTGACGGCGACGTGTCCAGGGCGTTGAACACCCCCGCGCGACGGGCCTGTGACTTGCTGTCACAGATGCCGAAGGTGACGATCGCCAAGGTCAACGGACACTGTTACACCGGCGCACTCGAACTGGCACTGGCGTGTGACCTGATGATTGTCAGCGATGCCGCCAAGCTCGGCGACACGCACGCCAAATGGGGTCTGCGTCCCACGTGGGGAATGAGCGCCCGACTGATCCGAGCCGTCGGAGTGACCCGTGCCCGCGACCTGTCCTACACCGCGCGAACCTTCACCGGAGCGGAGGCCCACGCCTGGGGTATGGCCAGCCAGTGCGTTCCCGCCGACGAACTCGATGCAACCGTTGACGGCCTCGCTGCACAGATCGCCGCCAACGACCCGGCATCGATCGCTGCCTACAAGGACCTGTACCGCAGCCAGCAGGACCGCGGGCTGAGCGACGGGCTCGATTACGAGTACACCACGATGTACGACATGGGCGACGCCGCCGATCGACTCGGCACCTTCGGGAACTGATCCAGATGGGCGATCATGTCGAACGCCACGGTCTGCGGATCGGGGTCGAGCTTGCAGATTTCGTTGAAACCGAGGCCGTCACCGGTGCCGGTATCTCAGCCGACACGGTATGGGCGACCTTGGCCGACCTCGTCGCCACCCACGGCCCCCGCATCGCCGACCTGCTGGATGAGCGCACCCGACTGCAATCCGCGATCGACGCGTGGCACCGGGAGCATCCGGGCCCGATCACCGACATCGACGCCTACCGCGCAATGCTTATCGACATCGGCTACCTCCAACCCGTCGATGATGACACTCACGTCGATACTGCAGGTGTCGATGACGAGATCGCACACATCGCCGGGCCGCAGTTGGTCGTACCCGTCACCAATGCGCGATACGCCATCAACGCGGTGAATGCCCGATGGGGTTCGCTCTACGACGCCCTCTACGGCACCGATGCCCTCGGCGACTCACCACCATCAGGCCCCTACGACCCGGTGCGCGGGGCACGCGTCATTACCCAAGCCCGCAAAATCCTGGACGAGGTTGCCCCACTCGATGGCGCAAGCCACACAACCAGCACCGCGTACCGCATCGTCGACGGCACTCTGCAGGTCACCCTCGACGACGGGCGCACGGTCGGCCCGGCCGACACGGTGACCACCGTTGGCTGGGCAGGGCCGGTGTCAACGCCCTCGAGGGTGGTGCTGCGCCACCACGGTCTGCACGCCATCATCGAGATCGATCCGACCCATTCGGTGGGCGCGGTCGATGCGGCCGGTGTCGCCGACGTGATCTTGGAAGCCGCAGTGTCGACCATCGTCGACTGTGAAGACTCCGTGGCCTGCGTGGATGCCGCCGACAAGGCCGCCGCCTACCGTAACTGGTTCGGCCTACAACGCGGCACCCTCACCTGTGACGTCACCAAGGGCACGACGACGTTCACACGCCAACTCGCTGACGACATCACTGTGGACACGGTGAACGGAGCCATCACCTTGCCCGGCCGGTCGATGATGCTGGTGCGCAATGTGGGCCACCTGATGACGACGCCCGCAGTTCTTGATACCAACGGCGCTGAAGTGTCCGAAGGCATCGTCGACGCGCTGGTCACCGTGCTGTGCGCGCACCCTGCGACATCGTTCAACAGCCGACATGGGTCGATCTATGTGGTCAAACCCAAGATGCATGGGCCTGATGAGGTCGCCGGCTTCGATGCGATTTTGACCGATATCGAAGACGCCCTCGGGCTACCCCGGTACACGGTGAAGGTCGGCATCATGGACGAGGAGCGCCGAACCACGTTGAATCTCGCGGCCTGCATCCGCGCGGCGCGGCATCGCGTGGCATTCATCAACACCGGTTTCCTCGACCGCACCGGTGACGAGATCCACACCGCGATGCACGCCGGCCCGATGGTCCGCAAAGCCGACATGCGCAACGAGGCGTGGATCGCCGCATACGAAGACCACAACGTGGACACCGGCCTGCAGTGCGGTCTCATCGGACATGCCCAGATCGGCAAGGGCATGTGGGCCGCGCCGGATCTGATGGCCGACATGCTCGCCACCAAGGGTGCCCACCCCGCCGCCGGGGCATCGTGCGCGTGGGTGCCCTCACCCACCGCCGCCACCTTGCATGCTGTGCACTATCACCGCGTCGATGTCGCGGCGGTGCAGGCCGACCTTGCCGCACGTCTCGCCAGCAACGGTCCGCGACGCAATCCCGACGACCTGTTGCGCATCCCGGTGGCGAACGATCCATCCTGGAGCCACGACGAGATCGCGGCCGAGGTGGAGAACAACGCCCAAGGAATTCTCGGCTACGTCGTGCGCTGGGTGGACCAGGGCGTCGGCTGTTCAAAGGTGCCCGACATCCATGATGTTGGTCTGATGGAAGACCGCGCCACCTGTCGCATCTCCTCACAGCACATCGCCAACTGGCTTCTCCACGGTGTGGTGAGCGCCGATGAGGTCCGCGACACAATGCGCCGGATGGCCACCGTGGTCGATGCCCAAAACGCGGAGGACCCCGACTACACCCCGATGGGACCGACATTCGACGGTCCGGCATTCCACGCCGCCCTCGATCTCGTACTGTCGGGGGTGGAACAACCGTCGGGATATACCGAACCGATCCTGCACGCGCGACGCCACGAGGCCAAGGAGCAGACGTGACCACATTCCAGGCATCCATCACCGCAGAGGCGGCCCACACGATCATCGACGGTGCCATGGCATACGGGCGTGAGCAGCAGATGAAACCGCTCGTCGTTCTCGTGCTCGATACCGCAGGAGCGCCGGTGGCATATCTACGCTCTGATGGGTCGCCGTCGGGACGCTTCGACATTGCACGCGGGAAGGCCAACGGCGCACTCGCGGTTGGTGTGAACTCCCGGCGTCTCGGCGAGATGGCGGTGGAACGGCCGCACTTCATCGACGGGGTGGCCGGCAGTATCACCGGCCCGCTCGTCCCGGTGGCCGGTGGGGTGCTGGTATGCGACGCTGACGGCACCGTCATCGGCGCCGTCGGCGTGTCAGGGGACACCTCCGACAACGATGAAGCCGCCGCCGTTGCGGGCATTACCGCTGCCGGGTTGAACGCCGCCGAGTGACCATGGCCCTGCTCAACCGTCTGCGCCGCCGTGGCCCCGCACCCGATGGGGATCCACCGGGCTACGTTGCCGATACAGCGCTGTTGGCAGATCTGCGGGCAGCGGTCGGAGCGGAGCGAGTGCGCGTCGACGGCGCAGAACGGGCACTGCTACGACGTGATGCATCGGTGTTTGACGGCGGTGCTGCCGGCCCGATCGTGCTGTGCGATGACGCCGAACAGGTGCGTGCTGCGGTGCTCGTTGCCAATCGTCATGGTCGCGCCGTCGTGCCGCGAGGCGCAGGTACTGGTCTTGCAGGTGGCGCAGTGCCCCTCGGCGCACCCGTGGTCATCTCGGTGGCGCGCATGAACCGGGTGTTGTCCGTGGACACCGACGCCCGCATTGCCTGGGTGGAGCCCGGGGTGGTCAATTTGGACCTCACCACACATCTCGCCCCGCTCGGCTATCACTTCGCCCCCGATCCCTCCAGCCAGCAGGTGTGCACGATCGGCGGCAATGTGGCCAACAATTCCGGCGGGCCGCACTGTCTGGCCGACGGGGTCACCAACGCGCACATCCTCGCCATCGAGGTTGTCCTGCCTGACGGCACTTTGGCACTGCTCGGCGGGCTCGACGCCGAACCGGCGGGTTACGACCTGCGTGGCGTATTCGTCGGCGGCGAGGGCATGTTGGGTATCGCCACCCGGGTCGCGGTGGCGATCACCCCGAATCGCCCAGCGGTGCGCACCCTGTTGATCTCGTTCGACTCGGCCACCGCGGCGGCCACCACGGTGAGCGCGGTGATCGCTGCCGGCATCGTGCCCGCCGCTATGGAGGTCATGGACCAGCGCATCACCGTTGCGGTGGAGAATTACGTGCACGCGGGCTTCCCGGTTGACGCGGCTGCGGTGCTGCTGGCCGAGGTCGACGGGCTCGAGGCCGGGGTGGAGATCGATGCGGCACGCATCGCCGATATCGCCCGCGACTGCGGCGCGACCGAGGTCCGCCTCGCGGCTGACGATGCCGAACGCGCCGCGTTGTGGAAGGGACGCAAGACCGCCTTCGGGGCGGTTGCTCAAGTGGCACCGAACTACTACCTGCACGACACCGTGGTGCCCCGGGCGCGGCTCGCCGAGGTCCTCGACACCGTCTACAACATCGCGGAGCGTCACGACCTGCTGGTGATGAACGTCTTCCATGCCGGCGACGGCAACCTGCACCCGCTGCTGCTCTACGACGCCCGTGAACCCGGGGTGTTGGAGCGCGTGCATGCCGCTGGCGCGGAGATTGTTGAGGTGTCGCTCGCCGCGGGCGGCGTGCTGTCAGGCGAACACGGCGTCGGTATCGAGAAGCAGCCGTATATGGAACGGCTGTTCTCCACCGCTGACCTCGACCATCAAGAACGTCTCCGCTCAGCGTTCGATCCAGCCTGTCGTCAGAACCCGGGCAAGGTCATCCCCCATGGCCACTCCTGTGCCGACATCCAATCGCTGCGCGAGGTGCCCACCGGAGTCTGGGGATGAGCTCCCGCCCCGACACCACCGCCACCTTGGCCGCCGGCATCGATGACGTCCTCGTCGACTTCGCCCGACTGGTCGGCGACACCGATGCGTTCACGGTGGTCGGTCATCGCACCCGCGACACTGTCGGTGGGCCGGTCCACCCGGGAACCCGTGAGATCGCCGCACCCTCAGGTGTGGTCGATCACGATCCCGCCGAGATGACCGTGCGGGTGCGTGCGGGAACACCTGTGGCCGACCTCGCCGCACTACTTGCCAGTGCGGGCCAGCGCTGCGCGCTGCCCGATCGTGGCGGCACCGTCGGCGGAGCTGTTGCCGTGGGTGAGAACCATCTTGAAGTCCACGGACGCGGGCGACTGCGCGCCGCGGTGCTGCAAGTGCGGTATATCTCGGCCGAGGGTCAGGTCATCACCGGGGGTGGGCCCACGGTGAAGAACGTCAGCGGCTTCGATTTGCCCCGTCTGATGTGTGGTGCGCTCGGCACCCTCGGGCTCATCGCCGAAGTCACGCTGCGCACCAACCCCATTCCCGCGGTGCAGCAGTGGGTGCGTGTCGCAGCGCCACCGATCGAGGTGGCGAACACAATCCTGCGACCCGGTTGCGTGCTGTACGACGGGACGAACACCCACGTGCTCATCGAGGGGCACGCACCCGATGTGGACGCATCGATTCGTGATCTGGAACGCCTCGGTGCGAGCAGCACGACCGACGGCCCACCCGAGCTGGGACCGCATCGCTGGTCGCTGCCCCCAGCTGAGGCCCTCGCGCCGGCGACCCATGGCCATGACACCGGTGCATCGGTGGCTGTCGCCCAGGTGGGCACCCTCTTTGCTGCCCGGCCCCAACCGCCGCGCTCCCCCGATGCAGCATCGATGGAGATCGGGCGCCGTCTCCGCGAACGATTCGACCCAACCGGACGGCTGAACCCAGGCCGTGATCCACTGGTGCGCTGACGGGAGATCGTTCTAATGGACCTACGTGTGAACGAAACCGAGCTCGCCAGTTGCGTGCAGTGCGGTCTGTGCTTGTCGTCATGTCCGACGTACCGCGTGACCGGTGACGAGACGATGTCGCCGCGCGGTCGCATCGCGTTGATGCGCGAAGTGCATCTGCACGATGCACCCGTGACCCCTGAGGTCCTCGACAGTTTCGAGACCTGCATCCAGTGCCGCGGCTGCGAACCGGCCTGCCCATCGGTAGTGCCCTACGGCCACCTCATCGAAGCCACCCGCGGTGCACTGGTCGATGCGGGAACGGTGCGACGAGGCCGTCCATCACGCCGACTGCGACGCCTCGCCCTCACAGTGCTGACCCAGCCCCGACTGCTGCGGATTGGATCCTCGATGCTCGCTCTCGCCCAGCGAGCACGGCTGATTCCTCCGCCCATAGAACGACGACTGGCTCTGCCCGCACGACTGCCGGTTCGGCGCACACCACTGCGTGCATCGGGCACCGATGTGTACCTGTTCACCGGCTGTGTGATGGATGCCTGGCAGCGTGATGTGCACCACGCGACCCAACGGGTACTGGAGGCGGCAGGTTTCGGGGTGACTCCCACCGGGGATGCCGCCCCGTGTTGTGGTGCGTTGCATCTGCACGCCGGCCTCACCTCCGACGGCGTGGGCCGGGCCACCGCCGTCGCTGCCGGTCTGGAACCAGGAATTCCGATCGTGGTCGATTCCGCAGGCTGCGGCGCCCACCTGAAAGAGCACGCCGGCCGCGAGGTGTACGACGCCGCCGAATTCCTCGCCGCCCACCCTGATCGTCTCGCGCGCATCGCCGCCGATGTCACCGTGTTGGATCTCGTCGTGGCGGTGCAGGATCCATGCCATCTCCGCCATGTGCAGCGCGTGCACGCTGCGACCCGCACGGTGCTCACCCCATTCGTGCGCGCCATCGCTGAACTCGATGACAACGGCCTGTGCTGCGGTGCGGGTGGCGCGTACTCGGTTCTGGAACCGGATATGGCCCGCCAGGTCCGCGACCGCAAGACCGCCTCTATCGCCCGTGTGGCGCCAGATGTGGTGGCGAGTGCGAACCCCGGATGTTCCATGCACCTCGCTGCCGCACCAGAGATGACCGTGGCTGTTCGGCACCCAATGGAACTCATTGCGGCCGCCCTCGACGACAACGAACACATCCTCAGCCGCTGAGCCTCACCTAGGGTGCGTGCCGTGTTCGGCACGGATCTGCTCTGGTGGGAGGCACTGCTGCTGATACTCGGCGGTGTCGCTGCCGGTGCCGTGAACTCGGTCGCCGGAGGCGGGTCGATGTTGACGGTGCCCCTCCTCGTTCTGGCAGGTGTGCCCGGTGGCGAGGCGAACGGTTCGAACCGGGTGGGCATCCTCACCTCGAATGTGGCCGCGGTCGCCACGTTCCGTCGTCTCGGTGTGGAAGGTCTGGTGCATGCGGCACGGGTCGTCGTCCCGATGTTGATCGGCGGGGCGATTGGTTCCTATGCGGTCGCGAACCTGCTCGACGATGACACGTTCGAGACGGTATTCGGCCTGATCATGGTGCCGATCATCATCTTGACGGTGCGCAAACCCAAGGTGCGCGCCAATGCCACCCCGTGGTCACTGCCTGCGGTCATCGCAGTGTTCTTGGTGATCGGGATCTACGGCGGCGCCTTCCAGGCCGGCATCGGGTTGGTGCTGCTGGCGGCTCTGAGTCGATCGGGTTTCGATCTGGTCACCGCTAACTCGATCAAGGTCATCGTGAACACCGCCGTCACGATGGTGGCATTGCCGGTGTACATCTGGCAGGGCCAAGTGGTGTGGCTGCCGGCCATCGTGCTGGCTGTCGGGTTGACCATCGGCGGCTCGCTCGGCGCGCGTCTCGCGGTGTTCGGCGGCGAGGTGCTGATCCGCCGGGTGATGGTCGTGGCCGCGGTGGCCTTGGCGGGTCGGCTGGTCGGTCTGTACTGACACCGCCTAGGTTGGCGACATGGCTTCAGCAAGTTTCCGTGCCTTCCGCGCCGACACCTCAGGTGACGCAATCGATCGTGGCGTGGTCACGATGACCACCGATGATCTCGCTGACGATGGCGTCCTCGTGGAAGTTCATTACTCGAGCGTGAACTACAAGGACGGTCTTGCGTCGACCCCCACCGGCCGGGTGGCCCGCTTCTCGCCGATGGTTCCCGGTGTGGACCTGGCCGGCGTGCTGTTGGAGGACGCCGGTGACCTTTCTGCCGGCACCGAGGTGATCGCCCATGGATACGACCTCGGGGTGAACCGCCACGGTGGTTTCGCGCAGTTCGCGAGCATTCCGGTCGAATGGTTGGTTCCCCTGCCACCGTCGATGACCGCCCGCCAGGCGATGGTGTTGGGGACAGCGGGCTACACCGCGGCGCTGTCCGTTGTGGCCCTTGCCGAGCGCGGTGTGGGACCAGACGCCGGTGATGTGCTGGTGACCGGCGCCACCGGCGGTGTTGGCTCCACCGCGGTGGGGATGTTGGCGCGTCTCGGCTACCGCGTGGTGGCCAGCACCGGCAAACCCACCGAGGCTGATTGGCTGACCACCTTGGGGGCCGCCGAGGTCATCGATCGCGCCGAACTCACCGAGGCCGGCAAGCCTCTGCAGCAGATGCGCTGGGCTGGAGCCGTCGACTGCGTGGGTGGCGACACGCTGGCCAATGTGCTCGCCCAGACCGCCTACGGCGGTGCGGTGGCGGCCAGCGGACTCACCGGTGGGAACACCCTGGCCACCACTGTGCTGCCGTTCATTCTTCGTGGTGTCGACCTCATCGGTATCGATTCGGTCCAGACGCCGCTGGCGCGACGCCGCGAGGTGTGGAACCGCATCGCCACCGACCTTCTCCCCGCCGACCTTGATGCCATCGGCACCGATATCGGCCTCGACGACCTTGACGGTGTGCTGACCAAGATCCTCACCGGTGGCGCACGCGGGCGCTGGGTCGTGGACCTGCAGAAGACCTGACCCGAGGAGTGATCATGAGCCGACCCGACGACACAGAACTGCGCGCACGACTCACACCGTTGCAATGGGAGGTCACCCAGAACGCCGGCACCGAACGTCCATTCAGTGGCGACTACTGGGATGTGTTCGACGACGGCACCTACACGTGCATCGTCTGCGGATCGGACCTGTTCGATTCGGCCACCAAGTTCGACGCGCACTGCGGTTGGCCGAGTTTTGACCAACCGCTCGCCGAGGGCCGTACGGCCTACATCGAGGACCGCTCGCACGGCATGGTGCGCACCGAGGTCCGTTGCGCTACCTGCGATGCCCACCTCGGCCATGTGTTCCCCGACGGACCCACAGCCACCGGATTGCGTTACTGCATGAATTCGGCGTCGCTGAATCTCGAACGACGCGACACCGACTGACACGCACGTCCACACTGTGGGCGTGGGTCGACACAACGTCCAAGTGGTGTGGTTCAAACGGGATCTGCGCGTGCATGATCACGCCCCGTTGTGCGCGGCGGCGGCGGCAGGGCCGGTCGTGCCGTTGTATGTGATGGAACCAGACGTCGTACTGGCCGGTGAGGATCACGCTGATCGTCATCTCGCTGTCGTCGCCGGTGCTCTGGCCGACCTGCGCGCATCGCTCTCCGCGCGCGGCGCTGCGTTGGTGGTCCGCACCGGACGTGTCGTCGATGTTCTCGATTGGCTGCATCGGGACCTCGGTCTGGCCGGACTGTGGTCACATGAAGAGACCGGCAATCTGGCGACCTATGCACGTGACCGACAGGTGGCTCGTTGGGCACGCGATGCCGGTGTGACATGGACGCAAGCCCCGCAACCCGGGGTGATCCGCCGGCTTCAGGATCGTGATACGTGGACCCGCCAGCGGCTCGATCGGTTAGCGGCGCCAGTACTTCCGGCACCCGACGCGCTGCGTGGCACCGCGGTTGATCCCGGCCCGCTGCCGGTCGCACCGGCCTGTACCGACATGGTGTGGCGTCAAGAGGTCACCGAAACCGTTGGCCGCCAGCGCATGCACGAGTTCATCCGCACCGGTGTCACCGGATACGAGCACGCTCTGTCGTCTCCGATCACGGCCGAGCAGGGCTGTTCTCGGCTGTCCACACATCTTGCAGTGGGCACCGTGTCGGCACATGAGGTGATCCGACGGGTGGAGGCCGACCGTGGTCGTGCCGACGCGCGGCGACGCGCATCGTTGGAGGCCTTCGGTGAGCGTCTTGCGTGGCGAGATCATTTCATGCAGAAGTTGGAGGATGAACCCGAGCTGGAGCGTCGCAGCTACATCGCCGAGTTCGACGAGTTGCGCGCTGATCCCGATGCCGCACTGCTGGAACGCTGGACCACGGGGCACACAGGTTTCCCGTTCGTCGATGCCTGTCTCCGATCACTTGCTGCAACTGGATGGCTGAACTTTCGGGCGCGGGCGATGGTGGTCACCGTCGCCGCCCATGACCTCTGGCTGCCCTGGCAGGCTTTCGGGCCGCAACTAGCGCGATGGTTCAGCGATTACGAACCGGGTATCCACTGGCCGCAGGTGCAGATGCAGTCGGCGACCAACGGGACCAACACCATCCGGGTCTACGACCCGTGGAAGCAGGGACGAGATCACGATCCCACCGGAGAGTTCACCCGCACCTGGTGCCCGGAACTCGCACACCTCGACGCGTCCGATCTTCATTCACCCGACATCGCCACGCGTCGCCCCAACGGCTACCCCGCCCCTGCGGTCGATCACTATCGGGCAGCCGCCGCGGCTGTCGCACGTATCGAGGCCCTGCGCGACACCCTCGGGCCCGAACGGCGTGCGGTGCTCGAACGCCATGGCAGCCGACGGCCACCGCCCGAGCGCCGTCAGCGAGTTCGTGACCCGCGTCGACGCCGTGGTAACCAGAGGCGATGAGCGCCAAGATCGTCGACTGGGGAACTGCCGAGGTCCGATTGACGGAGAGGGTGAGCGTGCTGGCAGGCGCGGAGGCCGGCAAGTATCCGTCGGGGAACTCGCTATTGGTGCGTGGTGACGGCGAGAGCGTGATCATCGATCCGTCGGTGACGGTGGTGGAGCACGGTGGCGCACCCGTACCGATCGATGCCGTCATCAACTCCCACGGGCATGAGGACCACATCGCTGGGAATGGCCTATTCGCGACATCTCGAGTGCATATCCACGAACACGACCGCGATGCACTGGTTTCGCCCGACGTGATGATGGACGCGTACCAACTCACCGGCGCTGATCGCGACGAGTTCCACCACACCCTCATGACCGAATTCCACTTCGCCCCTCGCCCCGACGCCCACGGTTTCTCCGATGGGTACCGGTGGGAACTCGGCGGGGTTGCGGTGGAAGCGGTGCATCTTCCGGGCCACACCGCTGGCCACTCTGGATTCCGCATCGATGGCGGGGTGTTCTTCTGCTCCGATATCGACCTGTCTGGTTTCGGCCCGTACTACGGCGATACGTGGAGCAGCCTGGATCAGTTCGAGGCGTCGCTGGTCAGAATCCGCGATGAAGAAGCCGACCATTACGTCACGTTTCATCACAAGGGTGTGATCTCAGGCCGTGAGGAGTTCCTCGGTCTGCTCGATGCCTTTCACGCGGTCATCGACCGTCGACATCGCGCCATGCTCGACTATCTGGTGGAGCCCCGATCAATTCCGGAGATGGCCGCCCACCGTTTCGTGTATCGACCCCATGTCGAGCACTCATTTGCGACGGCGATTGAGAGCCGCACGGCACACCTACACGTGAAGCGGATGCTCGAACGCGGCGAGGCCCATGAGGTGGAGCCTGGTCGCTATCGCGCAACCTGACAACCGCCGGTGGGACGTTGGCTCAGAGGTCGTGGCGCAACTGCGTTGCCACATAGGCGACGATCTCGCGCCAGTCCTCGTGGACTCCTGGCCCTGGAAGGTCAAGAGCGGACAGGCCGACCGACACGACTTGCACGAGAAGTGCCACCGACCGTGCGGATACGTCGGTGGTGACGCGGCCACGCCCTTGGAGATCGGCGACGAGTTCGGTGAGTCGTGTGATCTGTTCTGCTTGTGCCTGGCCGACCTGTTGGGCGAGGCGTTCGTCGCCCAAGGCAGCAGCGAGAACCGTGACTCGATCGGCGCGGGCAGCACGTAGTTCGCTCTCAGCCGACTCCGCGAAAGCATCGATCATCGGCGCCAGCATCGAACCGATTCCGTTCTCGGTGGTGTCGACGTGGGCGAATGCCTCCTCGGTTCGTTCCGCGAGACGACGCACGTACCGCTCGGCGAGTGCCGCATCGATGAGAGCACGCCGGTTGGTGAACTCCCAATACAGCGAACCGTTGGTAACACCGGAGCGGTCCATGACATCGCGCAGCCGTACGCCATCCACCCCAAACTCGTCGATGAGTTCGATTGTCACGTCAAGCAGACGCTCACGAACGGGACTGCTGCGGTCAGCCACGGCTTCACCCTAGTCAGGGTCGATAGTGATCATCTGTGGGATCACACCACGGGCTGAACCACGCCGGCAACAGCCTCGCGGTACTCGGCGATGCGGGCGAGGTGGCCATCAACATCGGTATCGCCCGCATTGTGGGTGGCGATCGCCAAATGCGTGCATCCGAGCGCAGCCCACTTCTCTGCATGACCTCGCCAGCGATCGGGATCCCCTCCAGCGAACTGTGCCTGAGCCTGCACGGCAAAACCGTCCATACCTCGGCCAATCTCTGCGCGAACAGCGCGAATCTGCTCCAGACACGCCGCCGATTTCTCATTCGGTGAGCCCAACGGAATCCAGCCGTCGCCAAGACGCGCGCACCGGTCGAGGGCGCCGGGCGCCGACCCACCGAACATCAACGGGATCGGCGCTGTTGGCCGCGGCGCAATCGAGGCAAGTTCCATCTGATGGAATTCGCCGTCGAAGCTGAACACATCCTCGCTCCAGAGCCGTTTCATGAACTCAACCTGCTCGGTGAGGCGAGCCCCCTTGCGCGCGAAATCGACACCAAGAGCGTCGTATTCCACCTTGTTCCATCCAATGCCCAATCCGAGCGTCAGCCGATTCTCCGACAAGATGGCGACTTCGGCGGCTTGTTTTGCCATCAGAGCTGCTTGGCGCTGCGGGGCGATCAGGATCGACGTCACCAACTGCGCCCGTTGTGTGCACGCAGCGAGGAAACCAAACGTCACCAACGGCTCATGGAATTGGGTGTCGGAGTCGTAGGGACCCTTGAACCCCCCTGGCCGGTCACGACCAGCCCCGAGCACATGGTCATAGAGAAGCAGGTGCCCAGCACCGAGTTCCTCGGCCCCCTGAGCGAAGGCGCGCATGGCCCCCGGGTCCGATCCGATTTCGTGATGGGGGATGACGACGCCGAGTTCCATGAAGTCAGGCTCGCAGATCGGTGTGCGGTCACCACGACCCGGACGAGCCGCCACCACCCCCACCGCCAACGCTGCCGCCGCCACCACCAAAACCACCTGAGCTGTCACTGCTGGAACTGGGCGCAGTGATCGTCGACGTGAAGGTGGAGCGCGTGTCGTACATGACCATGGTGGTCGCTACCGCTGCGGTGATCGATGCCTTCTGAATGCGTTCGGCAGCCCGCTTCCATGCATCTGCCTCGCCGAGCGCGACGGCCCATGCCGAATATTCGCGGAGGACGCCGCGATCGTAGGCATCCTCGACGTGGCGAGCTTCGCTGGCATGCAGAAACCTGCGGAACGATTCCGTCTGCAAGAAGGCGGCGGACCCGGCTGCAGTGCGCGATGCACGCTCACGAAATGTCGCCACGAGCGCGGTCAGGGCAACCATGGCCGTGCTCGAGATCACGGTGGAGCCCATGCTGTTCAGTACGCCGGCTCCATCGGACGACTCTGCGCCGGCGACGACCGCGATGAGTCCAAATATGAACATCACGGCTACACCAGCCCCGGCACCGTCGCCGGCGCTCCCGCGGGCCACCCTGCCACGCCACCACTTGCGGGCCCTGATGCGCTCTCGTTGCGATGAGCGGATGTCCGACCAGATCTTCGCGATCTCCTTGTCGTAGGACCCGCTAATCCGCCGCTCCACGCCACCGGGAAGCAGCCGGTCCAGAAGTTCGCGGTCAGCGGGCTCCCCTATTTCATCGACTCCAGGGCCTGCTGCGATAACGACTGCTCCGCCGTCCTTCTCCAGCGTCAGGGCACCGGCGCCGACCATCGACGACACCCAGTGCTGCGGCGCATCGTTACCCACCGACTCATCGAGCAGCACGCGGCCCTCCCACGGCATGATTCCTGCCGGTGGCACGAACTCGGTCGTGGCCATGTTGACCAACCCCTCGTCGGTCGCCCGTTCTGTCGGTTGCCCAGGCTCCCAGTGCGCCGCTGCGGCCGCGCCGCCGACGCCCACAATGTTCGCACCCCGCCGCTGCATGATTGCCAACACCGTTTCGATGGCAGCAAGCCCCACAGCCACCACCACGAGCACCCGCCACAAACGATCAACTGGCGACCGACGTTCCCCCGGGGGCTCAACCGCGGGCATCTCATTCGTCACGGCTGGTTGAACGGATCCTGAAATGTTCAATCCGTATAGAGCGCGCAATGGTTCAAGCACCACCGTTTGCCCGCTGGAGGTATCGGTCAGTTCACATCCGCCCTCCGAGCCAGACCACCCCACCGAACACAACGAGTTGTCCAATCGAAATCCATGCAACACCACCTCGAAGCGACCGGTTTCGTTGTCGGTGCCGGGGTCGATCAGCGAGTAGTCCAACGTGTCGCCACTGATCGCGTCAGGCAACGTGTAGTTCAAGGTAACGCGATGCTGACCAACGTGGGTCTCATCTGGGTCACCAACCCGCATTCGGAACCCCGACCTCACCTCGGTCGTCGTCACACGATTCGAGATGGTGTCCGACTCAGCGGAGATGTCAGTGGGTTCACCGAAGTCGAGGCGGACAATGCGCTCGTAGCCACGCCGTTTGTTGCTGCCGAAGTCGATGTCCACCACCTCGGTCACACCAAGGCCGCGCTCACCAACTCTGGTGAGGATGATCTGCTTGGCGTCGAATCGCTCGGGAAACGACGGCGAACCCATGAGCCCCATCCCAACGAGCACGGCACAGGTTGCAAGAACGAGGTACGCCGCACCTCGACGCCGTATCTGTGAACTACCGGCAGCTGCCATTGCCGCACAGTAACTCGCACCCATGTGTTGTCGGTGCGTAGCCTGCGCACCATGACCGGAACCCTCGTCATCTTGCGTCACGGCCAAAGTGTGTGGAACGAGGCCAACCTGTTCACCGGCTGGCATGACGTGGAACTGACCGAACGTGGGCGCGCCGAAGCGACTGCCGCAGGCCATACGTTGGCTGCTGAAGGACTGCGTTTCGACACCAGTCACACATCGCTGTTGACGCGTGCTGTCGTCACCCAGAACCTGGCGCTCGAGGCACTTGGGCAACCATGGCTTCCTGTGGAACGCCACTGGCGCCTGAACGAGCGTCACTACGGTGCCTTACAGGGCCTCGACAAAGTGGAGACCACACAACGTCACGGTCCCGAACAGACCTACCTCTGGCGACGCGGGTTCGACACACCGCCCCCACCGGTGGACACCGCAAGTGAGGAACACCCGCTGAACGACCCCCGATACCGCCACCTCCCACCAGAGGTGCTCCCGGCTGCGGAGTGCCTGCGTGATGTCGTTGCCCGCGTCATGCCGTACTGGCATGACCGCATCGCTCCCCAATTACTCGCCGAGCTCGATGTGTTGGTCACCGCTCACGGCAACAGTTTGCGAGCCCTGTTGATGCACCTCGAAGGGGTGTCGTCAGAGGCGATTGCCGAGGTGAACATCCCCACCGGGGTGCCGCGTCGCTACACGTTCGACTCTGCGCTCGTGGTGATCGAGGCCACCTATCTCGGTGACCCCGACGTGATCGCCGCCGCGGAAGCCGAGGTGGCCGGTCAGGCAGGAACACACTGACGTTCGACCCCATCGACACCTTGTGCGTACGTGACTAGCATCGTCGCATGGGGAGCAAGAAACGTCGTCAGCACCACCTTGCCGGAGTGCCCATGTTCGAGGGATGCACCACCCGCGAACTCGACCTGATCGCCCGCGCAGGCACCGACATCGTGATGACCGCCGGAACCACAATCATCGACCAGGGCCAGACGGGTCGCGAAGCCTTCATCGTGCTTGACGGCACCGTCACCGTGCGGCGCAACGGTCGCCGGGTCGCCGAATTGGGCCCGGGCGCAATGATCGGCGAGCTCAGCCTGCTCGACCACGGCCCCCGCACGGCAACGGTCACCTGCGACACCGACTGCGAATTGTTCGTGCTCGACCAACGCCATTTCATGGGCGTCCTGCACGACACTCCGCAGCTCGCCGCACGTCTGTTGGCCCACCTTGCGCGGATGGTGCGCGAGATGGATCGACGCTCCTACGGCTAGCCAAAGGGGTCACACCCCTCATATGGCGACTAGCGTGGAGTCGTTATGTCTACGCAGACCGATAACGACACGGCCACTTCAACGTCGGATCGCCGACTCAAGCCTCACCAGTTGTCACTGGGACTGGGCATTGGCATGGGGGCCTTCATCCTCGTGTCGGGTGTGCTGCCCCAGATCACCGGCTGGAAGAACGACAACGCTGTGCACCGCACGGTGTTTGTCAACATCCCCGGGCCGCTGCAGATCGCCTTCTACACGGTGATTCCGGTGATGGTCGTGTGGGGTGCGTTCCGCTTCGCTGACCGCATGCGCAACTGGGAGCGCGGTGCTCCCGCCAAGCGTCGCACAACCACGAAGAACGTGAAGCGGCGCGCCGCAGATTTCCGTGCCGGTGTCTACATGCGCACCCTGCTGCGCGACTCCGCTGCAGGCCTCATGCACTCCATGATCTACTTCGGCTTCTTGGTGCTGATGGGCGTGACCACGGTGCTCGAAATCGATCACCAGATGCCCGAAAGCCTCAAGTTCCTTCATGGGGGCACCTACAAGGCATACGCCTTCGTTGGTGACTTCGCTGGTGTCGTGTTCACCGTTGGTGTCATCTGGGCCATCGTGCGCCGCTATGTGCAGCGCCCCTACCGCATTCGCATCAAGACCAAGGCCGAGCACGCCGTCATCCTCGGCACCCTGCTCGCCATCGGCCTCACCGGCTTCCTGGCAGAGGGTTTCCGCATCGCCGTGGATGGCATGCCGGATTATGAAAAGTATTCCTTCATCGGCTATCCGATGGCCACCTGGTTCGACGGTCTATCCGCATCGGCAATCGGCACATGGCACCAGTGGATGTGGATCGCTCATGTGGTCAGCTTCGTGGTGTTCCTCGCGATCTTGCCGGTCACGATGCTGCGCCACGTGTTCACCTCACCACTGAACATGTACCTGCGCGACAAGGACCGCCCCAAGGGCGCTATGAAGCCAATGCCCAACCTGATGGAGACCGAACTCGAGAGCTTCGGCGCCTCGGTGGTGGAAGACTTCACGTGGAAGCAGCTGCTCGACACCGATGCCTGCACGATGTGTGGCCGCTGCACCAGCGTGTGCCCGGCCCATGCCACCGGCAAGCCCCTCGACCCTCGCGAGATCGTGTTGAAGACCGGCGAGGTGATGGCTGCCACCGGCTCACCCCAGGTGTCACCGCCGCTCGGCACCGATGCCGAAATCACCATCGGTGCGAACAGCCTGTTCGAGCGCATCACCGCCGAAGAGGTGTGGTCATGCACCTCGTGCAAGGCCTGTGACGAGATCTGCCCGGTGAACATCGAGATCCTCGACAAGATCCTCGACATGCGCCGCTACCTGTCGCTGATGGAGTCGAACTTCCCCGCCGAACTCGGCAACGCCTACCGCGCCATGGAGAACCAAGGCAACCCGTGGGCCATGAACCAGGGCGAACGCGCTGACTGGGCTGACGGCATGGACGAGGTGACGGTGGTCGACCCGGGCGAACCGCTCACCTCGGAGTACCTGTACTGGGTGGGTTGCGCTGGCAGCTTTGACGACAAGAACAAGAAGGTCACCCAGGCGATGGCCAAACTGCTGCGACGCGCCGGCATCGACGTCGCGATCTTGGGACCCAGCGAAATGTGCACCGGCGACTCGGCGCGACGTTCCGGCAATGAGTACTTGTTCCAAATGCTCGCGATGCCCAACATCGAGATGCTGAACGGCATGGGTGTGCAAAAGATCATCACCCAGTGCCCGCACTGCTTCAACACCTTGTTGAACGAGTACCCCCAACTTGGTGGTCATTACGAAGTGGTGCACCACACCCAACTTCTTGAGCAGTTGATAGCCGACGGACGCCTCGATATGAGCCAGGCCAGCCTGGACGAGCGCATCACCTACCACGACTCGTGCTACCTCGGCCGCCACAACGATGTGTACATGGCACCGCGCAAGGTCGTGGGGTCGATCAAGGGCATCGAAATCGTCGAGATGCCGCGTAACGGCACCAAAGGCATGTGCTGCGGCGCTGGTGGGGCGCGCATGTGGATGGAAGAGTCGATCGGCACAAAGGTGAACGACGAGCGAGCCCGCGAGGCGCTCTCCACCGGCGCCACCCGCATCGCAACGGCGTGTCCGTTCTGCTACATCATGATGGACGACGGCGCAAAAGCTGCCGGAGCCGATGAGGACACCGTGAAGGTCGCCGACCTCGCAATTCACGTGCTCGACGCCATCGAGGCTGGTGAGGCCGCCCTCGACAACCCGGTGTCACCTCTCAACGTCACCGCCGACTGACAACACGTGGCCGGGCCGATGACCTGGCAGCAGCATTCAGTCAGTTCCCAGCGACCCGATCATTCGGCCGTCGACGATGTCGACCCGGTGGGTGCGCAGGATCTGGCGTGCTGGCCCGCGGACCACATCACCGGTGCGGAGATCGAAACAGGCATTGTGTTTCGGGCATTCGATACTGCACCCGTTCACGGCCCCATCATCGAGTGCCACATCGGCATGGGTGCATACCGCCGACACCAATGCAACGCCGTCGGTGTGACGCACCAGCAGTAACGGTCCCGATGCCGAGTCCACGCGTCGTCGGTCCCCGATCGACATCGCCGCGACCGGCCCCAGATCTACCGTCCCATCGGGTCGGCGCCGCAGATCGTCGCGTCCCTGTTCCACCGGTGCACGGCGGCCCGGCGTGTTCGGCACATCACGGGGTGCCTCATAGGACGGGTCGCGGCGCTGACGCCACATCGTGGTGACGATTTCGCGATACGCAGTCCACGTCGACGGACTCGCGGGTGGCAACTGCTCAGCGATCTCGTCGTGTAACGCGGGCAGAGCGTGATACGGCACGCTGGGAAACATGTGGTGCTCGAGATGATGGTTCATGTTCAGGTACAAGAACCTGAACACCGGATTCATGTGCACCGTGCGCGAGTTGTAACGATGGTCGAGCACGTCTTCACGCAGACCGGCATGTTGGGTGAGACCGAAGAACACGAACAGCCACCCGCCGTAGATCGTCGGACCCCCGATGAACAACGCCGGCACGATGCTGCCCGCGAGCACGCACCACACGACAACTGCGCCCACGATGGCGACAAAGACACGTGCTTCGGTGATCACACGACGATGGTCACTGGCCGGCACAAGATCGAGAGCATCGGTGTCGAGTCGCCCAGCAGCGTGACGCAACTGGCGCCACAGCATCTCTGGACCACCACGCACATTGGTCAGCGCCACCGCGGTGCGCACCAGGCTTGGTGGGCGACCGAACGCAATCTCGGCGTCACGGCCAACGATGATCGTGTCGGTGTGATGGCGGTGATGCGACCATCGCCATAGGGTTGGCCCACGCCACAGCATGAACGATGCAACGTTGTACACCACATCGTTGGCGCGCCGGGATGCGAATGCCGTGCCGTGACCGCACTCATGCCACCGCGCATCGGCGGCACCGCCATAGAGCGCCCCATACAACGCAAACGCAGGAATCGCCTGCCACCAGATCACGCCGTCGGTGCCAAGCGACCACCATGCCAGCCACGCTGAGCCCAGCAACAGCACCACCCACAGGGCCGTATCAATGCCAGCGCGTGCGTTGCTGCGACGTTGCAAGGTGCGCAGGCGTCCGGGGTCGATCGTGGGCAAGAACCAGTCGGCATCCACCAAACCAGCCGCATGTGCCGCTGCCGTGTCGGGCCCGGCGAGTGAATAGTTGCGCACCGTCATCGATGTCATCCCCCACCGACATGATCCCACACGACGGGTGAGCGGTCGTCGTTGACCGTAGCCTCGCCGCCATGCTGATCGGAGTCGACGTGGGCGGAACCAACATCCGCGTCCTCAGCGTGGACGACAACGACCATGCGCGGGTAACGATGCGCTCATCAGCTCCGACCCCCGATGATGCGGATGAACTCGCAGCCCGCATCGTGGCGCTCGTCGGTGACCACCTCGCCGCCGATACGGTCGAGGCCCCGGTCGGCGTTGCCGTGGCGGGTCTGGCCCACCGGTCTGGCACCGTGCACTACTCGCCCAACATTCGTTGCCTGGTGCACTACCCCCTCGCGTCAACGGTGGCTGCTGGACTGGGGCACCGCGTGGTGATGGGCAACGATGCCAACGCTGCATGCTGGGCGGAATACCGCATCGGCGCGGGGCGTGGTGTCGACGACGTGCTGCTAGTCACGTTAGGCACAGGTATCGGCACCGGGATGATCGTCGGCGGGCGCCTCGTCGAGGGTGCCCATGGCTTTGCCGGTGAAAGCGGCCACATGGTCATCGACCAGCACGGTCGCGCCCATCACACCGGCCAACACGGGCCATGGGAGATGACCGCGTCGGGTACTGCGTTAATGGGCCATGCTCGGTCCGCGGTGGGGTCCGGGGAACTGCAACTGCACTCTGATCTGTCGCCGACGGCCTTTGCCACGGCGTTGGCCAACGGCGACGCCGCAGCTCTCGCCATCGTCGATGAAGTGGCGGCACAGGTCGCTCTCGGTTGCGCGAATCTCATCATGGTGCTCGACCCGGCACGCATCGTGATCGGTGGCGGACTGTCCTCACTGGGCGAACCGCTCCGCGCCGCCATCGGTCGGCACATCGCCTCGACGGTGCTCGGTGCTCAATACCGGCCAGCGGTTGAGGTGGTGCTCGCCACCCTTGGCGACGATGCCGGCGCGGTGGGTGCGGCGCTGTGGGCCCGCGACGCTCAGGAGAAGTTCTCGAAGTAGCGACTGGGTGTCGGCCCGCGCTGACCTTGATACTTCGAACCAGTCGCCCCACTGCCGTAGGGACGCTCCGCCGGTGTTGTCATCTGCATGAAGCTCACCTGCCCGATCTTCATTCCGGGATACAACGTGATCGGCAACGAGGCCACATTCGCCAACTCGAGGGTGATGTGCCCGTCGAACCCGGCATCGATGAACCCTGCCGTTGAGTGAATCAACAGGCCGAGGCGACCCAAGCTCGACTTGCCTTCGACCCGACCGACCAGATCGTCGGGCACGGCGACTCGTTCGAGCGTGGAACCGAGAACGAACTCTCCCGGGTGCAACATGAACGCCTCGGAACCGTCGGTGGGGATCTCCACCAGTTCGGTCAACCCGGTCATGTCACGGCGCACGTCGATCACACCGGCGGTGTGGTTCCGAAACACACGGAACAGATGCGAGATGCGAACATCGATCGACGATGGCTGCACAAGGGCGTCGTCGTAGGGCTCGATCACGATGCGACCGGCGGCGATCTGGTCGCGAATGCTGCGGTCGGACAGAATCACGCGACGCACCCTAGTGGCCGGCCGGCACTTCATTCGCGTCGTCGCTCACAGATGGCGGCGGCCACCACAGCCGACCAAACTCAAGAGATGGAGTCGATGTCGTTGGGCCACTCGTCGCGCGCCGCGCTGCGCTGCGTCGCCGTCGTGGCGCTGGTGGGGATCGCCGCCGCCTGCACAACCGACACCGCCCCCAAGTCCGCACCGACACCATCGACCACGACCACAGTGACCACATCACCAACAACATCGGCACCAGTGCCGACCACCACCTCCGCAATCGACACCTCAACCACAGAACTCGAACCCGACGAATCGCCGACCCCCACCACGAACGCCGCCGGTGACCAGCCTGTCGACACCCGCTGCGTCCGGCTCGCCGACTTCACCACCGCGGACTCGTGGATCATCGTGAACGACGGTGTGATGGGCGGCAAATCGATCGGCGAGGGCGCACTCGGTGACGGCGTGTTGACCTTCAGCGGGGTCATCAACACCAACGGTGGTGGGTTCTCCTCCGTGCGTGGTGCCGTTGATGTTGATGTCGCTCCTGATGCCACCGAATTTCGCCTCCGCGTGCGCACCGATGGACGTCGCTATGAACTCCAGGTCGATGACGCTGCAGCGGATCGGGACCCGCGCGTGACCCACTACCTGCCACTCACCGATGCAATCGCCGACGAATGGTCAGAGGTCGTGGTGCGCAGTGCTGATGCCGAAGCCCGCACCTTCGGTGTACCACGCGACGCCAGCCCACTCGAGATGTCCTCGCTGGTGTCGGTTGGCATCATCTTGTCCGACGGTGTAGACGGACCCTTTCGCATGGATATCGACCACATCGATGCGTGCCGCGTGTGACCACGTCAGCGGTGAAAGCCTCCGCGTCGCAACCGGTAGACTCGGCGCGTCTGCGGATGTAGTTCAATGGTAGAACATCAGCTTCCCAAGCTGAGAACGCGGGTTCGATTCCCGTCATCCGCTCTGGTGGCCTCCGGAATCCACGCGCGCGCGGCCGGAGACAGCCGAAGGAAGGGGGACCGACGCTGATGATCATTCTGGTCAACGTCGCCGTCGCCTACCACGGCTACCGCGAATCGGGCTATGACGTCCCCGCGCCGCTCGTGACCATGCGTGGCATGCCGGCCTATGCCCGCGCCACCGCTGGTCTACCAATCGACCTGGCCGACCGGCTGGTGTTCGTGGCCACCGACGAACTCGCCGAGCAGCACGGATTTGCCCACGACGTGTCGCTGCGGTTCCCTCACATCCCCACCGCGGTGGTGCAGGTGCCGACGACGACCGGGTCTGCGGGCGCCATTCGCGCCGCACTCGGCCACCTCGATGAGACCGCGGCTCTGGTCGTGCATCCCGGGTCGCAACTGGTGCGATCTGCGCTGGCTGCACGTCTGGGTGTGATGAGCGAAATGATGGGCCTCGCCGGGGTGATCGATGGTGATGTGGTGGGTACGGGAGCATGGTCAGCTGACACGTTCGTGACCTGTGACCGCACTGGCCGAATCGACGCGGTGGCCACCCATTGGTCCGATGGCGCAA